>Ga0076037_124_pt1 | contig 5642 bp, 3 predicted proteins | sample RifGroB1_FD_68134 | JGI IMG/M metagenome (GOLD analysis project Ga0076037, IMG submission 68134) | Parcubacteria (Giovannonibacteria) bacterium GW2011_GWB1_44_23 | reverse complement strand
TTGACCATCCGGCCGTTCGGGACTTGAGAACCTTCCTGGGATTAGAGCCGGAGAAATTCTCTACATATTAGTTAGGCGTTGTTTGCAAAATTTCTCCTATTTTTGTACAATACCCCTATGTCTCAAGACAACCTGATAAAACTGCAATGCCAATCCTGCAAACGCGTGGGCTATTGGTCAAGCAAAAATAAGAAAAAAGTGGAACGGAAAATTGAGTTGAGTAAGTTCTGCAAATGGTGCCGGAAACATACTCTCCACAAGGAAGGTAAGAAATAAATTCGGGGGCACTAGGATTCGAACCTAGATCAGCGGTTTTGGAGACCGCAATTCTGCCATTGAACTATGCCCCCCATCAAAAATATTATAACAAAAAACAAGAGGCCTGACTAGAGGTTGGCAAGGTTTTTTTATTTTCTACACATACCCCGGGAAGAAGTCAGTTTTGATTTGGCTGTTTTTGACGCCGATATTTTTTATAATTTTTTGAAACGTCGTCACCATCGCGTGCGGGCCGGAGATGTAAAACAATCTTTCCTTAAAATCCGGGATTGTTTGAATAATCATTTCCTTCGTTATAAATCCTATCGGGCAAACTACTTTTATGCCAAGTTTTTCTTCGGCCGTATCCCAAATATAGGCGTAAACTATATCTTCCGCGCTTTTGTTGGCGTAAATTAAAACGATATCTCTTTTTTCGTTTTTATCCAAAAGATATTTTATCATGCTCCGAAAAGGCGTAATACCGATGCCTCCGGCCAAAAATGCTAATTTTTTATTTTTATTTTTTGGCAAAACAAAATCTCCCGCAAGTTGTGAAGCCGTGACTTCGTCTCCAATTTCCAAGGCGCCCAAAGATTTTTTGAAACTACTGGCATTTTCATAAAATTTGACTCCGAGCCGAACATCCTCCTCCGTGGGGGAAGACGCGATAGTAAAATAGCGTCTCACTCCTCTATTGTCGGAATGCCGATGCCCCAAGGTCCACTCCAAATACTGGCCGGGTTCGAAACTCAAACTTCTCTCCGCGGAAAATAAAAAGTCATAGGTTTCTTTGGCAATCAGTTTTTTCTCTTTGAGTTTTAAAACGTATCTTCCCTTGGGGCTCGTTAAAAAAGAAAAAATGTTTCCGAAAAGCAGAGCGAGCTCCGGTGTGGAGTAAACCGGCCCAATGTGAAGTTGCGGGGCAAACGCCAAGCCTACTAAAATTCCATAGCAAATACGCAAAAATTTGGTTGGTGGGGTTGTAATCGGCTCGATAAGCATTATAAAAGCGAAAAACAAAAGCGGCGACTCAAAAAGCGTTTTGCCGACTATGGATACGGGGTCGGATTCTCTTAAAAACGTGAACCCTAAAATGGAAATCAGGGCAGCGATGAAAAAACTGAAAAACAAATCCCATCTCAATAATTTTTTAACAATCAATAAGCCGCCTAAGGTGATAAACGGTAGCATATATAAATCCCCTACCCACCAACTGGCCGATTGATTAATAGTGAGAGCGGTGAGCACAACCGCGAAAGCCGCCGGATTAAAAATGTGTTTTTTTCTGAAAGATAAAATAAATTTTCCGGCCATTGCCCAGACCGAAGCCCAGATTAAAAAAGGAAGCCCGGCTGAAAAGTTGGAAATTAGGGGAGGATTTATAATCAGCGCTAAAATCAGTGCCGTTATATAAACGGATTCCACGTTGGCAGGCGCTTTAAAAACCCGCGCGAAAATGTAATTCACAACCGCGCAGGAAATTATAATAACGGCGGCCGAAGCCAGAAGCGCGAATGGGCTAAACGGCAAAAAGCCTAAAAAACTTATTGCCGTAGCGACTATCAAAAGAAACGCCAAATAATAAAGCGCTAGGCGGTACATCGTGGTCCTGTTTAAAAAATTGTCCATTTATCTTAGTTGAGTCGGCTGGAAATTTCCATTGATTATAACAGTTTTGGGCATAATTTTTATTATTTGTCCGTTTTCCAATTCCACCTCAAGAAGCAGTCCTCGCATTGTATCTTCCGAAAAATCTTGATCAAAAATAAAATTGCCAAGGCTGTAAGCGATGTAGCTATTTTTATATTGTTCAATGGGCTGGACAACGTGCGGATGGCTCCCAATCACTAAATCCGCGCCGGAATCTATGGCAAGATGCGCAAGTTTTTTTTGATTCTCATTTGGCTCCTGTTTATATTCATCCCCAAAGTGAAAATAAACTATAATGACATCCGCTTTCCTGCGCGCGGCTTTGACGCCGCTCTCTATTTCTTTTTCAAAAGTTAAAGCAACAGTCGGCTTATCCAGCGATCCAGTTTCTTTAAAAGCTCCTGATATGTCTGTGAATGCCAAAAAGGCGATTTTTACGCCATTTACAATAATGTTGTTTGCGCTATAAGCGTCGATTCTAGTAAGGCCTATCCCGGCATATTTAATGCTTGCTTCCGAAAAATGCCGTAAAGTTTCCATCGTGGCCTCTGCTCCCCAATCCCAAATATGATTGTTGGCCACAGAGACCATATCAAAGCCAGCCCAGGCTAGGGCATTTGCTGTTTCTGGGCGCATCCTGAAAGAGTAAAAGGATTCCTGGTCTTGGCCTTTGTCTGATATTGGCCCTTCGAGATTCCCAAAAAGAACGTCGTAATTTCTCAAGTTCTGATAAATGTTTTCAAATATATATCGATAATCGCCTCCTCCGTTCTTTAAAATAGATTCTTTTACCCCGCGGTCAAGCATTATGTCGCCAACAAACGCCAACCTAAGGCGATCGCCGCCGGCGATTTTAACTGGGTTAGTGGCAGAGGCAAGATTTTGCGCTTCTACAATCTTTATATCCGAAGTGTAAAACAAACCAGATATTAGATTTGCAGAAATTCCAACAAATAAGAACGCGGACAAACAGGCGGCGGCAAATTTTATCGCAAAGTAGAGCCCTTTCGTGTCAACATCAATCATCTTCCAAAAATCTCATTCAACTTGGCTCTGGTTTGAGGACCGGCAAGTCCGGTCTGCTCTATTCCGTACTTCTGCTGGAAGCGTTCAACGGCTTTTCGGGTAAGAGAGCCGTAATAGCCGGTGATAATACCTTCCGGATAAACGGATGAATCTTTGGCAAGCATGGTTTGAAGAAGCTTAACTTGGTCATTTTGATATCCGAAGGCGAAGGGTCCCGTTAGAAGCCGCTTCGCTTCAGTTTCGCCAGAGGCGAAACTTGCTTCTAACGGGATAAATCCCGAGAGTTCGTTTAGCTTGGCTCTTGTTTTAGGACCGACAATCCCCAATTGCTCAATGCCGTATTTGGCTTGGAATTTCTTTACGGCACTCGCGGTAAGAGAGCCAAAGAAGTCGGTTTCCTGACCTTGGGAGCCCGGCCCTTGGGAAGCAACGTTAAGGCTTAGAGAGTTAAGCAACGTTTGAAGGTTTTTGACTTCCTCGTGTCTGGAGCCCGATTGCAGAAATCTGGTGAAGACGAATCTAAACTTGGGAAGAGAGAGAGCTGGAGTAGAAACAACTTTAGCAAGTGATTGTTCAATGCTCTGATTGCTCATCTGGCCAAGAGAAGCGCTGGCTTGAGCAAGAATGGAAGAAGAGAGATTTCTGTCTAAGGAGAATACTGCGTAGTAGTATTTGACACCGGGTTTGGCTGTGGTGTCAGTGAACTCTTCTTTGTCTCCTTCATATATTATCTCTCCGTCGTTTGGCGAGATAAGCGCGGAGTTAGCTTTTCTGATGACTCTTGCTCTTACGAAGTTAACATCAACAGGGTTCTTCCAAGTAAGCACTATCTGGTTTTCTCCGCCAAGAACTTGGAAGTCGGATGGAGCGGAAACTGCCGGCGGAGCTCCTCCTCCCCCGCCTCCTCCGCCAGAAGGCCCGGAGGAAGCAGGTGGTGGTGGAGGAGGCGGGGGAGGAGGCGGTGCGGCAGGAGTGACGAAGATGTTATCTTCAGACACGACGAAGTTGCCGGCAGGATCGCTGGATCTCGTGCGGTAATGGTAAATTGCGCTGGGCGAAAGACCGGACAGGGCAATTGAGTGTGAAGTCGTAAAATCCGTTTCTCTCGGAGTCTGGGAGACGTAAGACAATGTAGGGCCGTATTCCACGTAAGCGTCAGCCGGCTCATTCGTAGTCCAGGTTATTATAGCTGAAGACGAAGTGATTGAATCGGATGATACGGAGGAGATAACTGGAGCTGTCGTGTCGGAAGGAGTTCCAAAAAGAGCAAATGGAGAAAGGGAAGAAGTGGGGCAACTTACGGTTTTGGCCAGAGTATTTTTGAAGCATCCCGAAAGTTCAACCCAACCTGTCCCATTCCAGTGATACGTGGAAAGAGATGACTCATCTATTCCGGAGATCTCCGAAGAATCATAGGAGATGGTAATTGTAGCTGGGCTTGAAAGAGAAGTGAGGCTTGTTGATGGCGAAGTGAGCGCTTTCAATTCGTAAATATGTCCTCCTATGGACGTTTTGCCTGCTGGAGCCGGAGCTCCGGTAAAGGCAGCTGTTTTTTCCAGTTGCAGGGCTTGTAAAGCGCCGATAAAAGTACTTGGCGGAATATTCACTTTCAAGCTTTTTCCGGGAACATTAACCAACTCAAGCTCCCCGCCCGATGAACTGGTAATGAATCTAGAGGCGTCTTTGATTACTGAAGCCGAACCCAAGCAGGCTTTGGTGTAGGTTTTCTGAAGAGAACTTTGGGCCACAATGTCTCCCCTTCTTGATTTGGCTCTTAGATGATAAATGGCGCAAGAGACCAGATTGGGAACAGCAATAGAGTGATTTCTCCTTAAAGTAGTATCTTCGGTGGTGAAGTCTCCTGGATCATCATCGGAGTCGTAATCGCTTTGGGATGAGGCGTCCTGATTTGTATCCCAGTTAATCGTGGCTGAAGTATTATTCGTGGTTACCGAAACATTGGAGATGGTAAGCGACAAAGAAATAGTTGTTGCGCTTATCACGTTGGAAAGAAGCGAGATGTTGGGAGGAGAAGCGGAATCTTGGGATTTGATGCCGACATAATAAGTGGTCCCCGGGGAAAGTCCTGCCAAGATGTATATTTGGTTTGTTCCCGGAGATGCCGTAGAGGGTTCTCCCGTAGCTTGAATGGCCGAAGCGAAATTAGAAGAAGNGCAACAGTGGTGAAAGTGTTGTCAATCGAAGTAGCCAAAAGCCCTGCAGCGTTTCTGGATTTGACTCTGTAATGATACAAAGACCCCGCCGATAAGCCGCTGATAGGCACGCCATGCGAGGTGACCAACGCTGATTGCAACGCTGAAGATTGGCCGTAGGAAGTTGTAAGTCCGTATTCAGCTTGAGAGTCAGCCGGCTCATCCGTGGTCCAAGTTATTGTGGCTGACGAAGAAGTAATAGAGTTGGCTGTGATTACCGAAAATACTGGAGCAGTTGTGTCGGCTGGCGGCACGACAATAAGTGATGCGCCTAAAGCAATCGTTCCCCAAAGATTGGGCCTGGCGTATGATCCGGTGTTAATAAGACCGAGCCAATCAAATTGTTTTCCAACTCCGTTATCGCGGTCATTATTGCCCAAAAGAAGCCCCATTTTTTTACCTTCTGCCGGAGTTACGCCTAAAACGGTCCACGGAATAGCAATCTCCATGGTATATCCTGTTGAGTTGCGGGCTGTTTTGACCGTGGCGCTT
>Ga0076037_107_pt1 | contig 102610 bp, 110 predicted proteins | sample RifGroB1_FD_68134 | JGI IMG/M metagenome (GOLD analysis project Ga0076037, IMG submission 68134) | Parcubacteria (Giovannonibacteria) bacterium GW2011_GWB1_44_23 | reverse complement strand
GTTTTGCCTCGGCTGATTTCCCGCCCGCAGGAGGGGTCTGGGGAGGAATGCGGGCGGGATTCCCAATTCGCTTTTTCGGAAAATTTTCAGCGACTGTTAAGTAAAGAAATGTCATAGTGGATTATAGTATAACATTGTCTGAAAGTATAACAAAGTGTAAAATGTGAATAACTCAAATATGGAAAAAATATCTGCAAAACTTAGTCAAAATATGAAGCGCATCAGGGCTAAAAAGAAGATGTCGCAAGGCGATATTTCAAGAGCCTTAGAAGTTGATAGAGGTTATATCAGCAATATTGAGAATGGAAAAAAAAATCCGACCCTTGCGACGCTTCAAAAATTGGCTGATGCGCTTGGAGTATCGCCAGATGAGTTATTGAAATAATCAACCATGAGAGATTATCAAAAAATAATTCAAGAATATGATAACCAGCATATTATCAGACATGAGTGGGGCCAAAATGCCACCGCACTTTTTAATCGTGTTGTAAAACTTTGGAATAAAATTAATGTCGGCGAAAAAATAGCAATATCATCTTATAAAAAGTTAGGAATAAAAAGTGCGGTTAAATTTCTTGAAAAAAATGGTCTCAACGCAAAAATAGTCGGAAAAGGCCCCGATAATCTACGGCTTGTAGAAATAGAAAAAGATTCTAGTAAACTTCTTGAAGTGATAGATACTCAAGAAATTATCAATTTCGATTTTAATAGTCGAGAATATCAAGTAAATGTTGGCGATGCCATTTTTTCAAAAACAGATTTAGATGCTGGAACTAGATTTTTACTTGAAACATTTTTAGAAACTAAAATTGATCTAAATAATCGTAATGTGGCTGATTTGGGTTCTGGGTGGGGAGCTATTTCACTGGTCCTAGTGAATGAATTTCCTTTGATTCAAATTACGGCATATGAAAAAGAAGATTCTTCTATCGAAGTATCGCAAATAAATCTCGAAAATTATCCGAATGTAACTATTATCAAAACAGACTTAGCACAAAAAGATTCCAGAGATATTGAGAAAAATCGAGAAAAGTTTGATTACATAGTTTCTAATCCGCCATTTCATGCAAAGAAAGACGAAAGGACGCTAATATTTGAAAACGCTAAAAAATTATTAAAAACTGGAGGAGAAATGTTTTTTGTTACGGAGGGTCATTTTGTTGGAAGATTTCGGAAAACTGCCATGAGTTTTTTCTCGATTTTAGAAGAAAAAAATAAAGACCTTTGGGTAGTTTTTCGATGTAAGAAAAATTGATATATTTTTTATGAAAAAACTCATTGTAATCTCTGGTTCACCTGGAAGCGGAAAATCCACAATATGTAGTTTACTAAAAGAGAAATTAAATTCTCCTTATATCGAGTTTAGTTCTCTACAGGAATTTCATCTCGACAACGAATGGAAAAATTGGAGCGAAGACGGAGAAAAAATGGCGTTTGAGAATTTAATTTTCGTTCTCAAAAATTATATTAAGCACGGATATAAAAATGTAATTCTTACAGACTTAAGAGATTCAAAAGTTCAGGAAATACCGAGATATTTTGAGAATGAAAATTTTGTCATTATAACTCTGACTGTCGAAAACGATGACGAACTGAAAAAACGAATTGTTGATCGAAATAGTGGTTTCAAAAACGTCCAAGAAGCGTTAGACTGGAACAAGGATGTAAAAGCTCGTCCTACTTTACAAAACGAGTATAAAATTGATAATACGCATAATCGTCCTGAACAGACATTAGAGGAAGTTTTGAAATTATTATAACAGTCGCTGAAAATTTTCCGAAAAAGCGAATTGGGAATCCCGCCCGCATTCCTCCCCAGACCCCTCCTGCGGGCGGGAAATCAGCCGTTTTTCTTTGGGGTTGCTGGCGTACTCGCCAGTGCGTGGGGCTTTCTCCGAATCATTTGTTTTGGAAATAGGTTCGAACTTGGTACAATAAATACACCAGATAGGAATTCGCAAGTTTAAATGGTTCGCCTCGCTTCGCTCGGCGGCTAATTTGTATTCAATTTTGGGGGTAAAAAAGAATTGGCGATTTTACGTTTTGGGGGAAGAAAATTTTTTAATCCAAAACACAAATCTAGAAAAAGCCCTAGAATAGGGGCTTTTTCTATTGAGCTTGACTTTCAAGCTCATATATGCTATATTAGTGGTGTTCAGGGTGAGATAGATTTGAAGCCATGAACATCGTTCTTTTTCAAACAAAAACCACAAAAAAGGAGGTGCTAGGTGAATACCTACCGCAAGTTGGCCAACGCCACGTTCTGGTTCCACTGGATTTGGGTGGCTATACTTCTGGGGGGGTATTCCGTTGCAATTCGCCCTCCCGTGGTATAAGCCAGTCCACTTGGTCGTGTTGACGACCACCATCGTTTCCCAGCTCTTGTGGCTCGGATGTCCGCTCGTTGCGCTCGAAAACGCGCTCCGTGCGAAGTACGACCCTAGCGTGACTTACAGTGGGTCGTTCATCTGCCACTACCTGAAGAAACGGTTCGGCATCAGCGTGTCCACGGCACTCATCACCGCACAACTCGTTGCGATGCTGGTGGTCTCCGGAATCCTGTGGATCAAATGAGCCGGTCATCGCCGGTTTATACACGAGCCCCTCGCAGAACGCAATTCTGCTTGGGGCTCTAACTTTTTCTAAGATTGAAATTTTCATAAAAATGTTTTATTATTTATGTATTCGCTCTGCGAATTCTTGGGTTGAATGCCGCCAAAGAAAAACTTGAAATTGTCAGCGGTGCGGCTTCGCCGCCTTTCCGAATTTTCGCGGGGGGATTTTTTCGGAAAAATGCGTTCGGACTAATTTAAGAATACTGCGAAAAGTATTTATGACTCCGGAAACTAAACTTGAAGAAATTTTCACAAAACTGGCGCCAAAGCAGAAATCGGCGCTGAAAAATTTAGGGCTCCGAACCGTCCGCGATTTGCTTTATCATTTCCCCTATCGCTACGAAAATCCGGCGAATTTAAAAAGAATTGGGGAAGTTTTTGAAAGCGAAAAAGTTAGAATCTGGGGCAAGGTCCAAAAAATTGACTACGAAAAAACCTGGAAGAAAAAACTTAATATCGCCTACGCCACAGTTGAAGACCCGACCGGGCGGATAAAACTTGTCTGGTTTAGGCAACCCTATATCGCAAAAATGCTCCCGGAGGGAAGTTGCGCCATTTTTTCGGGAAAAGTCGCAATGCGCAAGCAGGAAAAATATATCGCTAATCCGCTTTACGATATCGTCCCCTGCAACGCCGTGCCGGCGTTTTCGCGCGAGGATTCTGCCAAACTTCAACCGCTCTACCCCGCCGTGGCGGGACTTTCCTCGCTTTGGATATTAAAAGCGATCTCAAAAATTATTCTTGCCTCGCCGAGTCAAGGCGGGCAGCAAGTCGCAGTTCCAGAATTTCTGCCAAAAAATATTATAGAAAAATATCATCTGCCGGAACTGGAAAAAGCGCTTCGCTGGGCGCATTTTCCAAAAACCGAGGCTCATGCCTCGGCAGCCAAAAAACGCTTCGCTTTTGAGGAAGTTTTTTTGATGCAACTTTTAAGAATCGGGCAAAAAGAAGAAATTAAAAAAACCGCGGGCGCCGGGCTTAAAAATTTAAAAAAATTAAAAGAAGAATTTTTAGGCCTTTTTAATTTCCAGCCGACCAAAGCGCAGCTTCGCGCGATGGATGACGTAATTAAAGACCTTGGGTCGGGCCACCCGATGAATCGGCTTTTGGAGGGCGACGTGGGCTCCGGCAAAACCGCGGTCGCGGCATGCGCGGCGTACATTGTGGCAAAAAACGGCTTGGAGGCGGCGTACATGGCGCCCACCGAAATATTGGCGAGGCAGCACTTTGAAACTTTCACTAAACTTTTTAAAAACTCCGGAATAAAAATCGGCCTTTTGACTTCTTCCATTTCCAACAAATTCCCTTCTAAAGTGAACCCAGCGCTCTCCACCCATATTTCTAAAAGCCAGCTTTTAAAATGGGTGGCGAACGGAGAAATTCCGATATTAATCGGCACGCATTCTCTCATTGAAAAAAAAGTGGTTTTCAAAAAGCTGGGGCTCGCGATGGTGGACGAACAGCACAGATTTGGAGTTATGCAGCGCTCGCGGCTTTTTAAAAAGTCTTCTTTAGTTCCACATTTTTTGACTATGACCGCGACCCCTATTCCACGCACACTGGCTCTCACAATCTACGCCGACCTGGACGTTTCTTTAATTGATGAGATGCCGGCGGGGAGGAAACCGATTGAGACAAAAATTGTCCCACCAAAAGAAAGAAATCTTGCGTATGAATTTATAAGAAGCAAACTCGTGGAGGGCGATCAGGCGTTTGTAATCTGCCCGCGCATAGAACCTAAAGACCCGTCAAAAAAAGGATGGCTTAAAGCAGAAATGAAATCCGTAAAAGAAGAACATAAGAAGTTAAAAGAAAAAATCTTTCCGGAGTTTGAAATCGATCTGATGCACGGCAAACTGACTCCAAAAGAAAAAGAGGAAACCATGCGCCGGTTCAGAGACGGCAAAACGCAGGTTTTGGTTTCCACTTCCGTGGTTGAGGTTGGGGTGGACGTACCCAACGCGACAATCATGATGATTGAGGGCGCGGAGAGGTTCGGCTTGGCCCAGCTCCACCAATTTCGCGGTCGGGTCGGCCGGAGTGAGAAAAAATCTTACTGCTTTATTTTAGCCGGAAGCTATTCGGCAAATATTTTCAGGCGCTTAAAAGCGCTCACTACCTCCAAAACAGGATTTGAGCTTGCCGAATACGATCTGGAATTCCGCGGCGCGGGCGAGCTTTCAGGCAAAAGGCAAGGGATGGAGGCCCTGCGCAATTTAAAAATGGTGGAAGCCGCCCGCCTTGAAGCGCGCGCCATAATTGAATCGGCATCGCTTTCAAAATATCCATTGCTCGCCGAAAAAGTCAAAATCCTGCAAAAAGAACCATTGCATTTTGAGTAAATTATTTCCTATGTTTCGGGGTTATCCAAAAGCCCATGTATTTTCCGAGCATTAGGCGGGTTTGAGCGTCTAAAGCTGGGATCGCGCCGAAAACAATTATTGTAAACGGTACCAAAATCCATTGAATAACCATACTGGCAGTGCGGAGCTTACCATAGTGCGGTGGGCGAGGAGGAAGAAGCTGCATGGAAATTATGGCGGACGTCACAAGGCCGACCATGGCAAAAGTCATAATTGTCCTGGTAATTGCTGGGAGGTTATACGCCAAAACCAAATTATTAAAATCGCGCCCGCCCAAAAGTACCGGCAGCCACCCCAAAGCGAAAAGCAAAATTGCGTTGGTTGACCAGGACCAGTAGCCCTCTATCATATTAAAAGTGTAGTAAAGCTTTGTGCGCAAAGGTATCTTTTGATTTTTCAAAAAGCCGAAGATGACATAGGGAAAATTTTCCACTCCCCAGGCCCAGCGGCGCTGCTGGCGGTAAACGTTTTTCACCGTTTTCCAAAACGTAGGCGCCAAGTTCGCATCCATTGAAACCGGGTAAGAAAGCGGAATGGATTCGTATGCTCCATCATAATAAAGCAGGGCATTCCAGAAAATCCGCGAGTCCTCTGAAACCATGTTTGTCTGCCAAAAATCCAGATTTACGAGCGTTTTGAAACTCATTGAGTGGGAAGAAAAAGTAGTGAGCCGCTCCGGCCGCTCCTGCTGCATCATCTGCCAAAAAGTTCCGGAGGTCGCCATAACGCGGGAAAGCGCCGGCACGTCCCAGATATTGTTGTTGTAAACCGGCACAGGCTGATAGGAAGATTGGATAGGATTTTTAGCGGTAAGAAAATTCCACGCCAAAACCTCAAAGTATTTCGGGTAAATCTGCGTGTCAACATCAAACGAGGAAACTAAAATATCTTCGTAAGGAATATTTTTTGGGTCAATAAAAATTTTCTTGGCTTCTCTGGCCGCCCAGGATTCATTGGCGCCCTTCCCTGAGATTTCGCCTGAAATATTTTTGGGGTGCGCGATTATTAAAACATTTGGGAATCCTCCGCCAGAGGCGGATCCGCCTTTGGCGGAAAATTCCTCTTTTATTTTTTCGGCGATTTTTTCTCCGTGTTCCAGATAGCGCTCCTCATACGTTAAAACCAAAATCATCCTTTCTTTGGGCCAGGGACTTTTTAAAATGGCCTGTATTGTCCCCTCAACCACCGCCAAATGCTCCCGGGACATTGGCAGTATCACTAAATGCCAAAGATGCTCCCATTTAAGCTTGGATAGGCACAGGCCCCAATCAAATTGTAAATTTTCCTTCATTCTTTTGGCATTGGCGCGGAGATGCAAAGACAAAAAAACAGTTTTGACCAGCCAGTAAAGGTCAAAAATAATTATAAAAAAAGCCGCCCAGACCGGCAGAAAATAAGAAGCCGCCGCCATTCCCAAAAGCGTCGCCCAGGCCAAAGCGCCGGGAAAAATTTCTAAGAAGCGATAAATCAGCCGGTCGCCCCCCTCAAGCTCCGGCGAAAATCCGATTTTTAAATATTTTTTTTCTTTGTCCATTATGGAATTAAGAATATCAAAAAAACCCAAAATAAAAAGCCCAGCTTGTGCTGGGGCTACTGCAAAAACGCGATGGCGGGCAATTCAATCTTGCCGTTTTCTATTCCTTCCGGCAAAGGAACGTGCGCGAATACCGCCGTTTTGTTATTATAAACAACTTCCAAATCTGACATTTTCGAAAGCTTTAGATCGGCATGAAGCATTGCGTCTCTCCGAAACATATCTTCTATTAAAAGAAGCCGCTCCCAGGGATATTTTCCGTAATTAAAAAACATTTCTATTTTTTCCGCGCTTGTTTGCCGGATGCCGCCCCATGATCCTTTTTTGCTAGAAACTTTTCTTTGCACTAATTTCAGAAGACTATTGTGCAAAAAATTAATCTGGGACTCCGGGCCCTCCAAAACTATGGCTGGCCAGGAATCAAAAACATCCACCGGCGACGAAACGACAACGGAACTTCCGGGAAAAACATCCTTGAGCGCCACGCGTTGGTCGTCAGCCAGACCCAAAAAAGGCCTTGAAGCAAAGATTCTGCGTTTTCTATTTTTTAAAAGTTCGTTTAAATATACTCTGTCAAAAGCCATACCGTGCCTCCTTTCAGTTTGTCTATTTTTTAGATTACACGATACTTATCAAAAAGAAAAGAGTATTATAAGTATAGGCGCTATGGAAGAAAAAGATAAAAATGAAGCGGAAGAGGACGAAATTTTGGTAAAAAAGGCCCAGGAAAGCCCCGAGGCCTATGAAGCGCTCTATAAAAAATACGGCAAGCGCGTCTATAATTATCTCTGGTACCGTGCGGGGCGGGTGAAAGAAGTCGCCGAGGATTTAGCGCAGGAAACATTCGTAAAAGCCTATCAAAAACTGCCCAACTTCCGCCTGCGCGCCTATTCCTATTTTTCTTATCTTAAAACCATCGCCCACAACACGCTCGTAAAATATTATAAAAAGCCGAAAACCGTTTCTTTGGAAGAGCTTGGCGATATCGCCGAAGAAAGCGCTCCGGACAAATCTGAAACTAAAGAAGCATCCGAACTTCTTTGGCAGGCTATTGAAAAACTGCCCGAGGCGGAAAAAAATATTGTTCTCCTCAAATACCGCGAAGGGCGCTCTGTTAAAGAAATCGCAAAACTTGCCCAAAAAAGCGAAAATGCCGTAAAGCTGGTTTTGTCGCGCGCCAGAAAAAAACTGGCCGGCATTACGGAACTTAAACCCTGACACCTTTTCGCCCACCGGGGGTTATATATGGTAGGAACCCCAGTAAGTGCTAATTTTCATACCTTGCTACCGACAATTTAAAAAGGAAAAACTTGCGCCAGCTTGAATGTCCTTTTGGGCGAAAACAAAATGCCAAAAACCCTCCAATTTTCATACATCTGTGGGAGGGTTTTTGAGTTTGAGGAATCTTTTATGAAAATCCTTAATTTAAAAATTACAAAAAGAAAAAGGCCAGCTCTTTAGCGAGCTTGGCCTTGCTTGGGCTCACTCGCTTCAGGCGATTTTCCGCTCTATTGAGGCGGGAGCTCAAACTCTGGATTCGCTCGGTCACAACATGGTCGTAGTCAACATTTCCACCGAGAAGCTTGCCGTCCTTCGGATTTTGGGGACAAGAGCCGAAGGGGTCTAGACCAGTCGGGCCGCTAGAAGTGAAACGGCCCATCGAGCATCCGCAACCATGCTCGCAGTCCGAAGTTTTTTCTTTTGTGCTATAAATTAAAAACGGCCCGTAGCTCAACGGCGGAGCACCGAGCTTATACCTCGGGGGTTGTAGGTTCGAGTCCTACCGGGCCGATAAAATAATATGGATATCATCACAATTATTCAGAGTAAACCCGTTCTTATAGGCCTTCATCTAGGCTTTGCCATTATTGGCATTGACGCGTTTTTATGGTTGTTTGGAAAACTAAAAAGCGAGAGAGGTTTGCGGAAAAGCATGATTATCACTGCAACAATAGGCGTTGCCGCTTTCATCGCAAGTTGGCTTGCCGGCGGTTATTACTATGTCGTTTATTATGGAACGCTTGTGAAGCCGGCAATCAAAAGCGGCGTTGCGCCATGGGCGCACAATATTATTATGGAAACCAAGGAACATATTTTCCTATTTGTTATCCCGCTTGCGATGACGGTATTTTTCATCACATTGTTAGAAAAAGAGGATATGGAGCGGCTCGGGCTTCGCCGCCTTGCCTTGTGGCTTTCTGGCTCCATTGCCGTGTTGGGGCTTCTCATTGGCGCGATGGGATTTGTAATCTCCGCTGCGGCCCGCTGGGGAGCAATTAATTAATATATTTTATGAATAAACCAAAATTAATTATTTCATCGGCATACGCGGCAATTATAACAATCTTCTTTGTCGTGGTAATTACTGTTTGGGCAGAATTATTTGCGCCGTTGAAAGATTGGCTGAAAAATTTTTCCGGCCATCATTGGACGTCAAAAAGTATTTTTTCCGTACTGCTATATGTGGTTGCTACAGCGCTATTATACTGGGTGTTTTATAGCTCAAATGAAGATCGCCTTAGAAAAGCATTAATTTTTCTTTTAGTATCTTGGGTACTTGGCACTGTTTTTCTAACGGCATTTTATACTGGACACAATTTTAATCTTTTCTAGGTTTATTTAAGCCACGCCGTGGGCGTGGATGAATTTGGCGAATTCATCCCTCTCTATCGTTTCCTCTTTGATTAATTTTTGAGCCAAGGCGTCCAGGACATGCCGTATTTTGTTACGAGCGCTCTCGCCAAGTCCGTGGCTTTTTTCAAATCATCGGAAGCTCCGGTGGTCAGCTCGCCGAAAGAAACCAATTCCGCCGCGTAGCCCCCCAAAGAAACCGCTAACTCCGAAAGAAAATGTGTTTTGGAATACAAGTGCCGGTCTTCGATCGGAAGTTTCAAAGTAAAACCGGCCGCACGACCGCGGGAAATTATGGAAATTTTGTGCACCGGATCGGTTTCTGGCAAAGCCGCCGCCACCAAGGCGTGCCCAGCCTCGTGGTAAGCGGAAATTTTCTTCTCGTTATCCGAAAGAATATGGCTTTTTCTTTCCGGCCCCAAGAGAACCTTCTCTATTGAATTGATTAAATCCATCTGGGTAACTTGTTTTCTGTTTTCGCGGGCGGCCAAAATCGCGGACTCGTTCACCAGATTAGCCAAGTCGGCTCCGGAAAAACCGGGTGTCCGCTCCGCGATTCTTCTTAAATTAACGCTCTCATCCACTGGTTTTGTTTTTGAATGAATTTTTAAAATATCTTCCCTGTCGTTGATGTCAGGCAAATCCAAAATCACTCTACGGTCAAACCGCCCCGGACGCAAAAGCGCCGGGTCTAAAACGTCCGGCCGGTTTGTGGCCGCCATAACGATTACCGATTCGTTTGTTTCAAAGCCGTCCAGTTCAACCAAAATCTGGTTTAGGGTCTGTTCCCTTTCGTCATGTCCCCCGCCCAGCCCAGCTCCGCGGTGGCGCCCCACGGCGTCAATTTCATCAATAAATATAATTGAGGGCGCGGACTTCTTGGCCATTTTGAAAAGGTCCCGCACACGCGAAGCCCCCACGCCGACGAACATCTCAACAAACTCCGAGGCTGACATATGGAAAAACGGCACGCTCGCCTCTCCAGCCACGGCTTTGGCCAGCATGGTTTTTCCGGTTCCCGGAGAACCCATCAGAAGCACGCCTTTCGGAATCCGCGCGCCGATGTCTATGAATTTTTTGGGAGAGCGCAGGAAATCAACAATCTCCACGAGTTCCTCTTTTGCCTCTTTGGCGCCGGCGACATCTTTAAACATAACGCGCTCCTTGGCGTTGTTGGGATAAATTATACGCGCGCGGGACTGCCCGAAAGTGAAAGCCTGAATGTTGGCGCGCTGGACCTGCCGCGCCGTTAGCCAGAAAAAAGCCACGATTAAAAGAAAAGGCAGAAGAAATGGCAGGCTCACCCCCAGCCAAAAAAGAATTCCGTCGGGATTTTGGACGTCAATTGCGACAGCGCGCAATTTTTCTTCCGCAACTCCGTAATTTTTAAAAGTTTCGGAAAGCGCCGCCTCGTTTTCTTTTTTGGAGCGAAGCTCGGAGTTGTCTTTTAAGGTTACGTCCAAATCCGAATCCCTGACAACAATTTTCGCGACCTCGCCTGCGTTAATTTTCCCGATCAAATCTGAAAGCGAGATTTCTTTCACCTCCTTAAACGCACCGATTAAAGAAGTGTACAAAAACGCCAAAATCATAAGTATCAAAAGCGCCCCTACGATATTTTTTGAAAGCAATTGCATAGATTTATATTTTAGTATGAAAATTATTAAAAGTCAAAGCCCCCGTCTCGTTTGAGATCGGGGGCCGAAAGCCATTGCGGCTTTTTTACTCGGATTTGGGAGCGGTGGGTTACTTAGACACTGGGACGCTCTTCTTCTTTTTCAGGAACTCACGGATGCGCGTGTTCACTCCGTCCAGCGTTCCTAACGCTTGGCAAAGCGCCACGCCCTGCTCATTAGCTCCCCAGTACCAATGGTCGCAGTACTGGCGGTGGTGGTCCGGGCAATCCTTCACAGTCCAAGAAACGGCCGCCTTGCCGAAAGATTGATGTTGCGTAGCCCATTCTTTAAGCTGTTTCTCTTGGACCAATTCCATCCACCCATCCTCCTCCACGAACCGATAAAGATGGCGAGCGAACCCGTTTTTGAGTTCTTCAACAACCTTTTCGCCGACATCTTTGCCGGCCTTAAGGCTGTCAAGCACCTCGTTGCCCTTCTTCACCAATTCTTTAAGGGCATTGTGAACCCTTTGAAATTGCAAAAGCTTCGTCGCGAAGGGATTTTTCTTGTCTGCGTCGCTGGCTTTTTGCATCATCTCTTTCAACTGCGCCGCCACGGCGCGTAGCTTCATGACCGGAGGCGTGTCCTCGAAGATGTCCTTATGTGTGTTATTCTCTGTCATCTTCTTGATGCGCGCTTCCACATTCTGAAGTTTTTCAGCGGCCGCGCGGTAAACATCTTCCCCTTTGGCGATTGCCTCCATTTGTTTGGCAACGCCTTCAACGAACGCGGCGTTTGCGTGTTCGATAGCGTCATCATCCAAGCCTTTCATTAAGGCTTCCACATCGCTCACATCCACACCACCGTTGTTAGTCATCAACGCCCCAATTTCTTCCAGACTGTTAACTTTCTTGACTTCTCTTTTCATAGCCGCTCCTTCTTGGCCTTTCGGCCTGTTTGTTGGGCGCGAAGCGCCCGCCACTGAAATAAAACATTTTTGACCGCTACACTAAAGACACACAACCCGACTCTTGATGCGTTTAAAACGCCTCCTTTCCAAGTATATATTAGGTTGTAAATCCTAGCTCATTATAGTCTAAAAAAAGTTGTTTGTCAATAGGGCTATTTTTAGGCCTATTTTATGGGTATTGACTTTTAATTTGTTTGGGTGTATAATGGAGGCAGAGTCGTATAGGCTCAAATTTAATAAGGAGGTGGCCGATGGCCATTGTGGAAAGAATAATGGTGATAGTTAGGTGGTTCAATTCCAAAAGAGGCTATGGTTTGGGCGACGGGGTTAATGGAAAAGTTTATATACTCCACTTCTCCCAAATCTCAACACATGGGTGTGGTTTTAGAGCTCTGGATCCCGGCGAAGAAGTTGAGATTACACCAGTGCCTCCGCAGGACCCCACTAAAGGACCGAGGGCGGAAAACATCAGGCGGGTCAATAGGAAACTTAAGCCTCTCACCAGTAAAGCTCCGGAATACCGTTTTGAAAAAACACGGCGCTTCCTGGAGTTGGTTGTGGGTTGGAATAACGATATCGTTTTTCCGAATCCGCTTGGCAGCTGCGATAGGGATTGCGCCTCCGGCAATGTTGAGGCATTCTACCTCGGCGCGTCGGGATACTATAGGGAGCTTCCGCCGCTCTCCGTTGAGCTTCCAAAAACTATGGTTTTCGGAAACACGGCCATAGTGGGAGTGAACGAAGATGGCGGGGTTTTGCCGAGGCGGTTTCTCTATGACTTCCGCCCTGGGCATTTTGTCCTTGCAGTTACGATGGATGACGGGAAGGTCAGCGCGAAGGCGAAGCAAATCAGTTTCCGCGCGCAAAACAGCACAAACTCCATCCACCCGCAAGACCACGGCGTCTGGGTTGTCGCGGACACCGTGTTCAAGAAGGTCTTTGAGGGCCTGCCGGACACGGAGAACGAGTATGAGCTCAAGATGGCGATAAGGGATCTGATCCCTGACCCCGAAAACTTTGAAACAAAGAGAACAAACACAAGCATGAAAGTTTTTGGGAAAGCTATCGCAAGATGCATTTCGGAGCTCAAGCCAGACCCGGTCGTAGCCCAAACCCAGTCCGCCACCGCCTAATCCAACCTCTTCCGCGAAAAAAGTGGAAAAGAAAAAAGGGGAAGCTATCATCGCTTCCCCTTTTACATTATTTGACATATTAAGTTTTTTGATATATAATGTGGCTAGGAGGGTTAAAATATGAATAAAACGCTGATTGAGGTTAGGCCAGATGGCCTAGCTTTGGCCGTTAGGGTAGGTAGCAACAAAATGGAAGCTAAAGCGAAAAGAGTGCGCGTACGCCAGCAAGAAGCTGGAGGGTTTGTCTTGGAACTCGGTGAATTGATATTTGCGCATTGTTTTGACATCACCGGGTTGCCTTATCCACTCGTCGCACATGAACTCTTTATAAACTGGATTAGGGACCATATCTCTGATTCAGCATCCAAAAGGTTCGCGGGGCCAATAGCGCAGCTTGCCCAGCAAGCTATGGCGGTTGATATCCGCTCCGCCGCCTAAGTGCCATCGGCGAGACAAAAGAAAAAAGGGGATGCCTCATCGTTCCCCTTTTTTATTTATCGCCCAATGTAGACCTGTCTGATTGATTTCGCTTGGTCAGCGCAACCACCGCCCTTAGGATGAGCGGTAAATGAAAAAATCTTTCCATCGGCCACATCGTCGTCGCTCAAGAAATGCCGCCAATTAAAATTAACGCAGTGTGCTTCTTCTGTGCAATCCTTCGGGCATTCTTTAAACTCTTCCTTATGCAGAATGCCTTGGCCTGTCTTCCAAAATCGTTCAGAATCTCTAATTTCTCCTTTGCCTTTTATCATAAAACACTCCTCTCGCTGAAATCTGACTGAATTATACTCCTTTCATTTGATTTGTCAAATAATTCTTTTTATGATTAGATAAAACCCATGGCTCAAAATATCCGGGAAATCCGCTACGGAGATAAAGATTATCCGAAAGCTCTCCGCGAAATTCCCTTTCCGCCCAAAAAAATTTCGGTCTGGTCAAAAAATGGCGAACTGCCCAAAACCAAACATTATTTGTCAGTTGTGGGCACGCGCCGGTACTCCGCCTATGGAGAAGAAATTTTAAGAAAAATAATCGCGGGCTTAGCAGGACATGATTTTACGATTGTCAGCGGAATGGCCACTGGTATTGACACCATCGCCCACAAATCCGCTTTGGAAAATAAAATACAGACGGTGGCAGTTTTGGGTTCGGGCATTTCGCCCACGGTGCTTTACCCGAAACAAAATTTAAGATTGGCGGAAGAAATTGTCTCCTCGGGCGGAGCGGTAATTTCCGAATACGATTATGATATGAAAGCGACCCTTTGGAGCTTTCCTCAAAGAAACCGGATTATCTCCGGCCTTTCGCGGGCGACGCTGGTTGTGGAAGCGCCCGAGAAAAGCGGCGCCTTGATTACGGCAAAATTCGCCTTGGACCAGAACCGTGACGTTTTGGCCATTCCGGGCTCGGCGTTTTCAACAAATTCCGCCGGAACAAACCGCCTAATCAAGCAAGGTGCGGCGTTAGTGGAGTCAGCTGAAGACGTTTTGCAAGCTTACGGAATCCACTTGGGTGTCGGACACCCAAGTGGGGTGTCCGACACCCTTGACTTGTCACCGGGAGAAAGGCAAATTTTAGACTCCATGTCGGAGCCGAGGGACATTGACTCTTTAATTAGAATGAGTAAAATGCCTTCTCATGCCGCGCAATCCATCATCGGCCTTTTGGAAATCCGTGGTATCATTAAAAAAATCGGAACTGATTATGTCAGAATCTAAAAACAAATGAAGCTCGTAATAGTTGAATCGCCGACCAAGGCCAAAACAATTTCCCGATTTCTCGGGAAAGATTTTGTTATTGAATCAAGCTACGGCCATGTGCGGGACTTGCCGAAATCCCAGTTGGGAGTGGATGTGGAAAATAATTTTACGCCGAAATACATCATTCCCTTAAAAGCCAGAAAAAACGTAAACGCCTTGAAGCAAAAAGCGGCAAAAGCCGAAAAAATAATCCTGGCAACGGATGAAGACCGCGAGGGCGAGGCTATCGCCTGGCATCTGCTTTCCGCTTTGAACCTGGAAGACAGGCCGGAAGACCATATTGAAAGAATTGTTTTTCACGAAATTACAGAGCGCGCCATAAAAGAAGCCCTCAAAAATCCGCGCGAAATTGATATGCATTTGGTGGATGCCCAACAAGCGCGGAGGATTTTGGACCGCCTGGTAGGCTATAAGCTCTCGCCGTTTTTATGGAAAAAAATACGTTCCGGACTTTCGGCTGGCCGTGTGCAATCCGTGGCCGTGCGTTTGGTTGTGGAACGCGAAAGAGAAATCCAAAAATTCGTCGCCCAAGAATATTGGTCCGTGGAAGCGGAACTCGCAAAAAAAAGCGAGGACCTGCCTGCCGGCAAGGCAGGTAAAAAATTCAAGGCCCGGCTGGTTAAAATCGGCGACAAGGCGATTGACCGACTGGCGATTAAAAACGCGAGCGAAGCGAAACAAATAACCGATGAGTTGGCGGAAGCTGAATATCGGGTTGTTGAAGTGGTAAAGAAAGAAGTCCGCCGCGCGCCTGCTCCTCCGTTTACCACATCCACGCTCCAACAGGAATCTGCCAAAAAACTGGGATTTTCGGCCAAGCAGACAATGATTTTCGCTCAACGTCTCTACGAAACCGGTTTCATCACCTATATGCGCACCGACAGCCTTAATATCGCGGCTGTTGCTTTGGCCCAGGCCCAGGAAGTTATAAAAAATAATTTCGGAAAAGAATATTGCTTGGACAAACCGCGGTTTTATCAAAATAAATCAAAAGGCGCCCAAGAAGCCCACGAAGCCGTCCGGCCGACTGATTTGTCGCGGTTGCCTGAAGGTTTGGGCAAGCTAGACGTCGGCCAGATAAAACTTTACGACTTAATTTGGAAACGCACGCTTGCCTGCCAGATGCAAGCCGCGATTTTGGACCAAACCGCCGTGGAAATATCTGCGGGCCCTAAATATATGTTTCGCGCCAACGGCCAAGTTATCAAGTTTGACGGTTTTATTAAAGTTTACACCGAAACAAAAGAGGAGGGCGAAAAAGATGACGACAGCGATTACAATGATGGATTGCTCCCGGAATTATCCGCCGGGGAAGTGTTGGACTTCATTAATTTAATCAAAGGCCAGCACTTCACAGAACCGCCGCCGCGCTACACCGACGCGTCGCTAATTAAAACGCTTGAAAGCTACGGAGTCGGACGGCCGTCCACGTATGCTCCAACATTGGCTACCATTCAAGATCGCGGCTACGTAGAAAAGGAGGATAAAAAATATAAACCCACCGAAATCGGGTTTTCAGTCAACGACATGCTGGTGGAAAATTTTCCGGAAGTGATTGATATTAATTTCACTTCTCACATTGAAGAAGAGTTTGACCAAATCGCCGAAGGAAAAATGGGCTGGGCGCCGGTGATTCAGGAATTTTACGCTCCGTTCAGCAAAAATCTGAAAGAAAAAATGGCGAGCGTGGAACAACTGACGGAAACGTCCGACACGCCCTGCCCGCATTGCGGTAAGATGATGCTTATTAAATTCGGCCGGCTGGGGAAGTTCTTAGCCTGTCCGGATCCGGAGAGCAAAGTCACACTTCCCTTGCCGGAAGAAGCCGCCAAAATTAAACAGCTTCAGGAAAAAACCTTGGGCGAGTTATGCCCCGTCTGCGGAAAACCCTTGGAAGTAAAGCGCGGCCGGTTCGGATATTTCCTCGGCTGCGTTGATTATCCGAAATGCAAAGGCATTATGAAAATTCAAAATAAAACCGGATTTAAATGCCCTGCCTGCGGAACCGGCGATGTTGTTGAAAAAAAATCCCGCGGCAGAGGTAAAATTTTTTACGCCTGCTCGCGCTTCCCAGATTGCGCTTTCCTGATGGACAAAAAACCGGAAAACCAGTCAGAACTGGATGAAGCGCTCGCGCAATGGAAATTAAAACCGCCGAAAACTCGGGGTTACAAATCAAAATTCAAAACCAAATGAACTGGGAAGATTATGAAAAACAATTGCGGGAACTGGGGTATAAAGATGATGCCGTAGACATCATTAAATCCGCGTTCGCTTACGCAGCCAAAATTCACGCCGATGAAAAGCGCGCTTCCGGCGACCCTTATATTACCCACCCTATAGCGGTGTCGTTAAACGTCGCCAAGATTAAAATGGACGCTCCGACAATCGCCGCCGCGCTTCTGCATGATGTCGTTGAAAACAAAGGAATAAAGCCGGAAGAACTAAAAAAACAATTTGGGGAAGAAATTGCTTTTTTAGTTGACGCCTTGACGAAAGCTGAAAAAGTGCAATATAGAGGAGTCGAGCGCGCGGTGGAATCTTTACGCAAGATGTTTTTGGCGCTCGCTCAAGATATACGGGTTGTCATAATCAAACTTATGGACCGCCTTCACAACATGGAGACCTTGCGATACCTTCCGCCAGAAAAACAAAAGCGCATTGCCATGGAAACCTTGGAGCTCTACGCTCCGTTAGCAGACCGGCTCGGCATTTGGGAGGTGAAAGCTAGATTGGAAGATTTGGCTTTCCCCTACGTTTATCCGGAAGAATATAAATGGCTAATGTCTCAAATTAAAAATAGACGGGAAGAAGACGAAAAATATATGGAAAAATTGAAGCCCACAGTGGAAGCAGAGCTTAAAAAAGAGAACGTAAGCGGCGCGCGAATCATCTGCCGAGCTAAACATTTCTACAGCATATGGAAAAAACTCATAAAACATGAGATGAATTTTGACAGGATTTTGGACTTGGTTTCAATGAGGATAATTTTGCAAAATAGCGAAGACTGTTACCGGGCGCTGGGAATAATACATAAACTTTGGAAACCCATGCCCGGAAGAATTAAAGATTATATCGCGCGTACCAAACCCAACGGCTACCGGAGCATCCACACTACGGTTTTCGGGCCCGAAGAGAAAAAGATTGATATTCAGATAAGAACCGTGGAGATGGACGAGGAAGCAGAGCACGGCATTGCCGCGCACTGGTTTTACGAAGCACAAGGTAAAAAACCAGTAACGAAAAAACTGGACGATAAAGGATTTTTCTGGGTCGGTCAACTACAGGAATGGCAAAAAGCGCATGCCAACGCGCCATCAGCCGAGGCGCTTTCTGCTTTAAAAATTGATTTTTTTAAAGATCGAATTTTTGTATTTACGCCCAAAGGCGACGTGGTTGACATGCCGGAAGGCGCAACCCCAATAGATTTCGCATACCATATTCATTCTGAAATCGGCGATCATATGTCCGGAGCAAAAGTTAACGGCAAAATGGTCTCTTTCTCGCATCCGTTAAAATCAGGCGACGCCGTTGAGATACTTGCTCAAAAAAATAAAAAGCCAACTCCAGACTGGCTAGATTTCACAAAAACTTCTTTAGCGCGTCAGCATATCCGCGCCTACTTAAAAAAGCTGGGAGCGCCCTACTCTGCTAAAAAAGAAAGAGTGAAAATGGAAGCCGTGATTACCGTTCACGACCGGGTTGGGATGCTTAAAGACTTATCGGAAATATTTGTAGAACTAGGTATAAATATCTTAGACGTGCGAATGGATTCCAAAAATAAAGCATACCCGAAATTACTTTTCTATTTTCATCCAAAAAAGGGTCTTAACACCGCGAAAATTCTCACCGCGATTAAGCGCGTCAAAAATGTAGAAGACGCGACGATTAAAGAAGTCAGATAAAGGAAGCGGGAACTGGCTCGTCTAGACCCGGCAAGGCTGGAACTATTTTTTCCGATATTGATTTAAGCTCTTCCTCTGAAAAAAACTCTATGTAAATTTTGCCTTTGGGCCCGCGCTTTTCTATATGCACCCTTGTGCCTAAAGCGTTTTCAAGGCGCTCCTGGAGTGCCCGAGTCTCCGGGTCCAAGAAAGCACGAGCCCTCTCGCGAGCGATATTCCGCGCGGCACGCTCGGCTTCGCGGACAGAAAGATTGCTTGCGAGAATACTTTGATAAAGGCCTTGCTGATCTTCCGGGTGATTAGAAAGCATGAGAAGCGGCCTTGTGTGGCCTTCGGTTATTTTACCGGAGGCAACCGCCTGCTGCATTTCCTCTGGCAAGGAGAGTAACCTTAAAGTATTGGCAACCACCTCACGGCTCTTTCCGATTTTGTCAGCAACTTCGCGCTGGAGAAGTCCGAAGTCGTCAATCAATTTTTTGAAAGCCCGTGCTTTCTCCATCGGGTTTAAATCCTCGCGCTGGAGGTTCTCCACCAAAGCAAGCTCAAGTTTCAGTTTGTCTGGCTGGGCCTCGCGGATGATTGCCGGGATTTGTGCAAGCCCCACAAGTTTAGAAGCCCTCAACCTCCTTTCACCGGCCAAAAGTTCGTATTCAACAACAGCGCCAGTCGGACCAAAATTTTCTTTTCTGGTAACGATAATCGGCTGCAAAACGCCGTACTCGCGGATAGATTCGGCGAGCTCTTTGAGGGAGTTTTCATCAAATTCCCGCCGCGGCTGCAAGGGGTTGGGCTTGATGCGTTCCAATTCTATCCAAAATACAGATTCTTTTACTTTTGTGGGCTGATTGATTTTTTCGTCCATTACGTTTAAAATAGCTGAAGCGCGAGTATTTGTAAATATGCCCGAGTGGCGGAATTGGCATACGCGTACGACTCAAAATCGTATGTCCTTACGGACTTGTGGGTTCAACTCCCACCTCGGGCAAAATTCTTTAGTAACATTTTAACTAGCCAAGCGCTTAAAATACCGATAACCGCTCCCGCTAAAACATCCGACGGCCAATGGAGGCCAGCGGCGACGCGGCTTAAACTTATTGCTAGCGCGGCGATATAAAACAAAACTCCCCACCATTTTCTGTGAAAAAACACTCCCGTCGCGAGCGCGAAAAAAAACGCGGCATGTCCAGATGGAAAAGAGCCGCCGGGTGAATGCTGAATCAGTTGGTAAACACTGCTTAAAACCTCAAACGGCCGCGGGCGGTCGTAAAAATAGCGGATGATTTCCGTAAAAATAAATCTGGATAAAATTCCTGCAGAAAAAGCTTCAATAAGCATCCAGAGCTCCTTTTTCTTATTGCGCCCAAAAATTAAAAAAAGAAATACACCGATTCCAACCACCCACGCCAAATACTCCGCTAGAAAAATTATTGTTGGGTCATAAGATAGATACATAAATTTATTTTACTTTATTTTCGCTAATTCCGCTAAATTCTTAAAAAGCATGGAGACTGTGAGCGGACCAATGCCGCCGGGGACAGGAGAAAAGAGTGATGCTTTGTCGGCAACTCTTGGATCAATGTCACCGACAATTTTGCCGCCAGCCTCCGACGTCCCGCAGTCAATCACCACCGCGTTGTCTTTCACCATATCAGCTGTAATTAAGTTGGGCTCTCCGACTCCAGAAATTATTATGTCAGCGTCTATAGTATGCACGGTGGGATCAGCGGTATTTTCGTCAATGATTGTGACAGCCGCGCCTTGGTTCATAAGCCAAACGGCAACGGGTTTTCCCACCAGTCGCCCAGCTCCGAGTACGGTAACATTTTTGCCTTTCGCATCAACATTATTTTTATCAAAAATATATTTAATCGCCCCGACAACAGGAGGTAAAATCTTGCTTCTTCCGGACGAAAATAAACCAACGCTTTTTGAAGAAAGCATATCGGGGTCTTTTTCCGGAATAATGCCGTCCAAAATATACTGGGTATTTATCTGCTTCGGCAACGGAAGTTGGATAATCACGCCAGTATTTTCTTTAATATGGACGATTTCAGCCAATTTTTCCCGCAGCTGATTTGTGGAAATAGTTTCCTGCAAATCATAAATTCTGACATCAATTCCAACCGCTTCACCGAATTTCTTTTTTTGCTCCAAAAATTTCTCCGTTACAGGATTTTTGCCAACCTTAATCACAGCCAGCCGGATTTTTTTATTTAACCCCAAAACCTCCGTTTTCAATTCGGCTTTTATTTCCTCTGCCAATTTTTTTCCGTCAATGATTGGCATGATTTTAGTACGTGCTACTGGTGCGGCGGCAAATTTCCTTGATTTCAATTAATCGCAAGTTGATAGAAACAAAATAAATGATGCGGTAATTCCCTACGCGTCTGCGCCAAGTATTTTCTCCATGATCAGTTTTTGCAATGTCTCCCTGCCACGGATCCGCCTCAAATTCGCGCAATACTTTTAAAATGCGGCCACAATCATTTTGAGGAAATCGCTTAATTTGTCTTTTTACGCGATTTGGCACGTGAACTCGCCAGCTCATATTCAAGTTGATCTAAAGTTACGTAATCTCCTTTGATTAACTCTTTATCGCTCATGGCTATGGCGCGTTTTTCCGAAGTGGTAAGTTTTTCCACTTGTATCAATTTTGGCTGCCTACGCACCAATGTTTCATACTCCTTTTTGGGTATTAACACAAACTCTCCCTTTTTTGGAACTGTGATTATATTGTTCATATAAATACTATATCATACCCGACAAAAAATTCAAAATATTGCGATTTATATCCCATTATTGGCTATGTCAATAATAAAATTGTCTAGTTGACGAGGTGTTAGATTAACTCTTAATTCGTCTCTGATTTTATCTTGTAAATTTAAACATTTCCTAACAAATATTGAATAGGTTTTATCAACGCCATTAGCATTTTCTTTAGGAACTCTATCAACGAATTTTCCTAACGTGCCGGAAGCCCGATTATCGTAAATAAAAAATAAGTTAGGCTTATGAAAATGAAGATATTTTGAACTCAAAGATCGTTTGTTTTGGCCAGTTAAATCAAAAAGTGTTTTTAACAAATTATTATGCGTTTGTAAAATTTTTAAGATATTTTGTTCATTTATACCTTTTCCGCTATCCAGCGCTGAAAGCCACTTATCTATATTTGACGCACGAATTGCGGGCATTACTTTTTTAATATAAAAATTGTCTGAAACTTCATTCTTCTCTTTATTTCTTCTTCTTTCTACGGAAGCGGCATAAGCTCTGCCTATCAACCAAATTTTTCCAATTATCACAGATTCCTCTTTGTGTCCGGGATAATTTTCACACATTTTATATAAGATATTATTTCCAAAATCCCCCAGATTTTGCCTCGCGGCTTTTTCTATCCTATTTTTATAATTCTTGATATCAAGCATCTTAGTTAATTACTATCTCGTTAAAATTTTATCTATTTTTTCCGCAATCTTCATCATATCTTTTTCCTTCATCCCAGCCGTGGTAACAGCCACGGTTCCGATGCGGATGCCGGAGGGGTCAAAGGGCGAGCGGGCATCGTAAGGAATAGTATTTTTATTCACTATGATTTTTTCGGCTTCCAAAAGCTCCTGCGCCGTTTTTCCGGAGAGATCTCGTGTCCATGTATCCACCAAAAATAAATGTGAATCCGTGCCGCCAGAAATTATCCGCCAGCCATATTGATGAAGCTCTTTTGCCAAAACTTTGGCATTTTTAATGACCTGTCTTGCATATTTTTTGAAATTCGGGCTCATGGCCTCTTTAAGGCATACTGCAACCGCCGCAATCTGATTTATATGCGGTCCACCTTGAAGTCCGGGGAAAACCGCTTTATCAACGGCAGCTGAAAATTCTTTTTTAGAAAATATCATCGCGGCGCGCGGACCGCGCAAAGTTTTATGCGTTGTTGTCGTAACAATATCCGCATATTTGAATGGCGATGGATACGCACCGCCGGCAACCAGCCCGGCAAAATGCGACATATCTATCTTTCCGCAATTTTTTAAAATCAATAACTCGCGAATAAGCGGTAAATCCGGCCACTATCATTTTTGGTTTCTCGCGGCGGGCAATTTTGCGAATTTCATCGTAATCCAAAAGTTCCGTTTTTTTGCTTACTCCAAAATGAACCCAATTCCAAAGTTTTCCAGTCGCGCTAACTTTATGTCCATGCGTTAGATGCCCGCCCATTGAAAGAGACATCCCCATAATTTTTTGTCCAATAGGCACAAGCGCGAGGTAAACTGCCAAATTCGCAGGAGAACCGGAGTAGGGCTGGACATTAACGCTCCATTTTTTGCGATCCGCCAGCTGGCGGATAAAAAGTTTTAGCGCCCGCTCTTTGGCCAAATTTTCAATTTTATCTACAACTTCGTTGCCACCATAGTAGCGCTTCCCCGGATAACCTTCGGCATATTTATTTGTAAAAACAGAGCCGAGCGCTTTTAAAATGTCTTGAGACGTATAATTTTCAGACGCGATTAAATTAATCACGCCGCGCTGCCGCTTTTCCTCCAATTGTATAAGTCGCTCAATTTCCTTATCTTTCATTTAACTATTCTACTCCACTGTTACGGATTTAGCTAAATTGCGCGGCTTGTCCACGTCCAATCCCAAAAGATTCGCGGTATGATAGGCGAAGAGTTGCAAAGGGATAATCGATAAAATGGGAGCGAGCATTTCAAGGGTTTGCGGAATAAAAATTACGTCATCCACCAGTTTTAGAATTCTATCGTCCCCCTCAGTGGCTACTGCCAAAATTTTTCCCGAGCGCGCTTTAATTTCTTCAATATTAGAAATTATTTTTTCATAAACCATATCTTTGGTAGCCAAAACAATGGTAGGAAAGTTTTCGTCAATCAAAGCAATCGGCCCATGCTTCATCTCGCCGGAAGCGTAGCCTTCGGCGTGCCTATAGGAAATTTCTTTAAGCTTAAGCGCGCCTTCCAAGGCCACCGGAAATTGGTATTTCCTCCCCAAATAAAGAAAATTTTTGTGCTTTAAATATTTTTTGGCCAGCTTTTTTATTTCCTCGTCTTTTTTTAGAATCCACTCCATCTTGGCCGGAAGCCCTTTAAGCTCTTTCACAAATTTTTCTCCCAAATTAAGCGGAATTTTGCTTCTTTGCCTTCCTAAAAAAAGGGCTACAAGCATTAAAGCCCCCAGCTGGGAAATAAACGCCTTGGTTGAGGCCACACCAATTTCCGGACCGGCGTGGTTATAAATGCCCGCGTCGGATTCCCGAGCGATTGTAGACCCCACGGCATTTACAATTCCCAAAGTAAGAGCCCCGTGTTTTTTTGCTTCTCTTAGAGCCTCCAGAGTGTCGGCTGTTTCGCCTGATTGGGAAATTAAAATCACGGCCGCACTTTCATCCACCACCGGATTAGAATATCTGAATTCCGAAGCGTATTCCGCCGAAGCAGGTACCTTAGCAATCTCTTCAAAATAATATTTGCCGATAAGCCCGGCGTAATAAGAAGTGCCGCAGGCGGTGATTAAAATTCTTTTGACATTTAAAAGTTTATCGCGAACGCTCTCCAGCCCGCCCAATTTGGAAACGCCGTCCTTCTCCAAAAGCCTGCCCCGCAGCACGTTTTCCAAAGCAGCGGGGCCCTCAAAAATTTCTTTTTTCATAAAATGCGCAAACCCGCCTTTTTGCGCCGCGCTTATATCCCAATTAATAGTGTCTACAGGTTTTTCCAAAGTTTTTTTGGAAAGATTGAAAATTTTTAGACCTTGAGGAGTAAGTAGGGCCATTTCATTATCGTGCAAATAGATGACGTTTTTAGTGTGCTCTACAATCGCCGCCGCGTCTGAAGCCGCTAAATATTCCCCATCCCCTAAACCCAAAATAAGAGGAGAGCCGCGACGTGCCGCTACGATTTTTTGAGGATCGTCTTTTGAAATTACCGCGAGCCCAAATGTCCCAACCACATGCCGCAGAGCATCCAAAACCGCGTCTTCCAAAGCAATCGGTCCGCTAGTAGCCAAAAAGGGGCGTTCAATTAAATGCGCCAAAACCTCGGTGTCGGTATCCGATTTAAAGACATGCCCTTCTCTGGTAAGCGCCTCGCGAATCTCCAAATAATTTTCCACAATCCCGTTATGAACAACATATATTTTTTGGGCGCAATCGGCATGAGGATGCGCGTTGCGGTCGGATGGCTTGCCGTGAGTAGCCCATCTGGTGTGGGCAATGGCTAAATTACCTTGCCAAGGTTTATTAGATATTTTTTTCTCCAATGCGGCCACCCGCCCGGCGGTTTTTTCAAATTTAATTTCCTCGCCGTCCCAAAGCACCACTCCCGCCGAATCATATCCGCGGTATTCCAAACGTTTTAAGCCCTCCAATACTATTGGCAAAGCGTTTCTTTTTCCAACATATCCCACGATTCCGCACATATTATAATTGTAGAACAAAAAAGGCCGGGCGGATGTTACTCCCGGCCAGCAAGCGGTAAACTTTTACGTTATCATTTCTCTGGCGTAACTTAAGAAAATTCTTTTTACTGCCGCGGCCTCAAATTTGTTAAGATGCGACGGCCGTTCAATGAATTTTTCGAGCGGTTCAGAACACAATGGCGAGTATCTCCCAGCCAGCTCGGCTAAGATTTCTGTATCCTTGATAAGTTTTACAAACTGCGTTCTGGTGAAGTTCTTAGCGCTAGAAAATGCTCGTGTCAATTCGTCGGCGCGGCGATGAATCCTGTGCTCCATCTTTTCAGACATAACTTTTTCCTCCTTATAGAACAAGACTAATCAGCCGTTTAGGGATAAATATAATCCTTCGCGGCTTTTTGTTTTCTAACGCAAGTTTAACTTTTTCTCGTTCCAATGTCAAATGAGTCGCTTCAGCTTCCAAAATGTCAGCAGGCACCTCAAATTTATCGCGCACCTTGCCATTGATCTGTACTATAAGCTCAAAAGTTGTTTCCTCAATAAGTTTCGGGTTGTATTCTGGCCATAGCTCAAAATGAATAGAGTTTTTATTGCCAAGTTTTGACCAAAGTTCTTCGGCAAGATGCGGAGCAAAAGGAGCGAGGAGTTTTAGAAATACGCTGAAATTTTCAGAGGAAACTCCGGCTTTTTCCATTTCATTTAAAAGCATCATTAATGCGGAAATGGCGGTGTTAAAATGAAATTCCTCAATATCGTCTCCAACTTTATTTATAGTTTTATTTAATAAGCGGGCGGAATCGCCTCGCGGTAAAACACTCGGTGTTGAATCCTCAAAAACACCGAGTGTTGAAGAACGAGGCGAAGCAATTTTCCAAACTCTATCCAAAAATCTGCGGATCCCCAAAATCGCTTGTGGGTTCCAAGGATATGAGCCGACTTCGTTATATGGGCCGATGAACGCCAAATACATCCGCACGGTGTCCGCGCCGAATTTGGCGACATATTCGTCTGGATCAACAACGTTGCCTTTGGATTTAGACATCTTCTGCCCATCCGGCCCTAAGATAATACCGCGGTTCCTTCTTTCTTTATATGGTTCATCGCCAAGTTCTTTCGGGATAAGCCCCAAATCAAACATTGCCTTAAACCAAAAACGGGAATAGAGGAGGTGCATGGTTGTGTGCTCCGCGCCCCCAGAATACAAATCAACCGGCATCCAAGTTTTCATTTTTGCTGAAGAAGCGAACTCTTTTTTATTTATCGGATCGCAATATCTCAAAAAATACCATGAAGAATCAACGAAAGTGTCCAGCGTGTCTGTCTCGCGCTCTGCCTCTCCTCCGCATTTCGGGCATTTAACTTTTAACCATTTTCCGGCTTTGGCTAACGGAGATTTCCCGTCATCATACGGTTTATAATCTTTTATTTCGGGTAAAAGCACCGGCAAATCTTTTTCAGGCGCTGCCGCTGCACCGTCTTTCGTGCAATGAATTATCGGAATCGGCGCTCCCCAATAGCGCTGCCGAGAAACAACCCAATCGCGAAGCCGATATTGAATCGCCTTTTTGCCGCTGACAAATTTTATTATTTTCCACTTAGCATTTTCAGAATCCATGCCGTCGAATTTTCCGGAATTAACTAATATTCCTTTTCCAGTATGAACCGTGGGTTCTGGATACAATTTATTGGTGGTATCTATGCCAGCCATAACCAACCAATTCACTCCCCGTTTAAGAAATCTAATCCAATGCGTGTAGTCGCTGTCCTTATTACGCTCTTCCCAATAGGAAATCGCCTCCTCGGGGTCCAACCAGAGTATTTTGTAGTCCTCATGATCTTCCTGAGCAATCTTTCCCAACTTATCACTCCCAAGTACCAATAATAAACACGTTGCTCGCGCAAGACGCGGAACTTTTTTCTTATAGTTGAAGTAATGAACAAGCGCCTCATCCAGTAGTTCTTCACTAACAAAATCATGTAAACCACTCTCTTCCTCAATCTCCCTTTTGATTCCTCTCGTCAGGTCTTCGTTTCCAACGCCACCCCCAAAAAGATCCAAGATTCCTTCCGGGGTTTTACCAAAAGCATACTTCTGTTTCTGGTGATCGAAAATAACGGCGCATCCACCATCACGACGTTCTTCTCGCTCACGTTTACTGCCACTTTCCCAAGCAATAACGTGCTTTACTGGCAATTTAAATTTCTTGGCAAACCCAAAGTCGCGCTCATCGTGCGCGGGGACAGCCATAATCGCGCCGGTTCCGTATCCGCTAAAAACATAATCGGCAACCCAAACAGAGATTTCTTCATTGTTGGCCGGATTTATCGCTTTTATGCTTTTTAATTCAATTCCGGTTTTTTCTTTTTCTTCTTTTTGCCGCTGGAGTTGCGTTTTTTTCTTTGCCTGATTGATGTATTTTTCTACTTCTTTGTAATTTGTTACTTGTGATTTGTGATTTTCTATAAAAGGATGTTCTGGCGCCAAAACCATATAAGTCGCCCCGAAAAGCGTATCAGGCCGAGTTGTGAAAATTTTTATTTTTGATTTATTATCTTTAATTTCAAATTCTATTTCCGCGCCCTCTGATTTCCCTATCCAATTTCGTTGAGCTTCTTTTATTTCGTCTTTCCAGTTTAATTTTTCTAGACCTTCTAAAAGTTTCTCCGCATAGTCAGTAATTTTGAGCATCCATTGCTTCATATTTTTCTGGATAACTTCAGTGCCGCATCTTTCACAATGACCTCCCACCACTTGTTCATTGGCCAAAACAGTTTTATCTTTAGGACACCAATTTACCGGCGTTTCTGCTTGGTATGCCAACCCTTTTTCAAAAAATTTAAGAAAAATCCACTGGGTCCATTTGTAATATTCTGGGTCGGCGGTAATAACCTCTCTAGACCAGTCAAAAGACGCGCCAATGGACTTGATTTGCTTCCGCATGTAATCCATATTTTCATAAGTCCATTTTTTGGGGCTCAACCCTCGCTGAATCGCGGCGTTTTCCGCAGGCAATCCGAAAGCGTCAAAACCAATCGGGAACAAAACATTTTTTCCTTCCATTCTTTTCTTTCGCGTAAAAATATCCGGCACGGAAAAAGCGTACCAATGGCCGGTGTGGAGATTTCCGGAAGGATATGGAAATTCAACTAAAGCATAAAAATTATCTTTGCTTTTTTGCTCGTCGGGCGTTTTATAAATCTCCGATTTCTCCCACTCCTTCTGCCATTTCTTCTCTATTTTTTTATGGTCATAGGAAGCCATATTGGTCATTATACCTATTTTTTAGCTCAATCCAAAAATTTTGATTGCGTTTTTGGTGGTAATTTCCGCGATTTCATCAAAATCTTTGCCTAAAATTTTGGAGATTTTTTTGGCGACCTCTTCAATATACGAAGGCTCGTTGCGCTTGCCGCGGTGTGGAATCGGCGCGACATAAGGCGCGTCTGTCTCCAGCAAAATGTGGTCTAGCGGAATAAATTTGATTAATTTTTCATATTCTCTGGCAAATGTGATTACTCCGCCGAAAGAAAACGAAAATCCCAAATCCATAAGCTTTTGGGCGTCTTCAATTGTGCCGGAGAAAAAGTGGCAAATGCCGGGGGAGATTGACCTTCCTCCAAAATTTTCTTTGAGTATCGTAATTAAATCAACAAAGGCCTCGCGGCAATGAATCATAAGGGGTTTTTTAACTTCGCGAGCGAGCAAGATATGTTTTATAAAAATCTCTTTTTGTTTTTCTTTTGTTTTCGGCGTTAGCCGAAAATAATCCAGTCCGCACTCGCCTATCGCCACGATTTTAAAGTTTTCCGCCAACTTTCTATAAAAATCATAATCAAATTCATCGTTGATATCTGTCGGATGAAGCCCAACTGTCGCAAAAACCCCAGATTTATATCTGTGAGCCAAATCAACTGCCGCCTCGGACACGTGCTGGTCTGTGCCGACATTAATCATCCAAACCCCGGCACCCAGCGCGCGACGGATCACCGCATCTCTGTCATTTTCAAACTCCGCAAATTGCGCGTGAGTGTGAACATCTACTAATCTCGGTTTCATTATTTAATTCTTGAAAAAAGATGCGGGATTTCTTTCGCTGAAAATTTTGTCCATGGCTCGCGAGAATCCTCGGCCACTCCCACAGCCGATAAAATTTTGTCGGCCGTTTCAGGCATAAACGGCTTTATCATCCATGCAGAGGACGCTAAAGAATACGCCAGATGCCATAAAAGAATTTTGGCTTCCTCCGGCTTGGATTTTACCATTTTATAAACTTTATAGCTCTCAATATATTCGTCCAACCTTCCCAAAAAAATCCAGACATTTTTTATAGCGGAAGATATGTCATAAGAATCCATCGCCTTTTGATAAGCCGGCCAAAGCGCGCTGTCCGCTAAAAACATTGGTGAAGTTTCCTCAAAAGACCAGGATTTTCCCTCGCCCAATAAGAAATTAAAACTTTTTTTAATGGGATATCTGGCTAAAGTGGCTTCCTCTGGCCGGGGAATGACGCCTAAAACGGACATCATCTTTGCCATGCGGCTTAAAAGATTTCCCAAGCCGTTTACCAAAAGTCCGTCGTAGATATCGCTGAAATGCTTATCCGAGTAATCACTGTCGCCGAAAGTTGAAACTTCGTGCGCCAGATAAAATCTAACAGCCTCCGCTCCGTATTTTTCCAAAAGTGGAAAAGGATCGGCAACATTTCCCAACGACTTAGACATTTTTTCTCCTTTCATATTAATAAATCCGTGCACGAAAATAGTTTTAGGGAGCGGCAGCCTCGCGGACATCAGCATCGCCGGCCAGAAAATCGTGTGGAATTTCATTATATCCTTGCCGACTACATGCATATCGGCCGGCCAGTATTTTTTGAATTGTTTTTCATCAGACGAACCGAATCCCAGCGCGGTAATATAATTGGCAAGGGCGTCCGGCCAAACATACATGGTTTGCGTAGTATCTCCTGGAACAGGCACGCCCCAAGAAATATCCTTGGATGGACGAGAGAAACTGATGTCGCCAATCTCTTCCAGCATATTTAAGGTTTCCATTTTTCTGGAAGCCGGCAGAATCTGAAACCCACCGGATTCTATTATTTTTCTTAAACCACCCTTATATTTCGTGAGTTTAAAAAAATAATTTTCTTCCTCCACCGATTCCGGCGGTTTTTTGTGTATTTCGCAAAGCCCGTTTTTTAAGTCTTTTTCAGTAATAAAAGCTTCGTGGCCCACGCAATAAAGCCCTCTATAAAAGCTTTTATAGATATCTCCGGCTTCGGCAAGTTTGCTCCACAAAAGTTGCGCACCCGGCCAATGCCGCTTTTGGTCGGAAGTTCGAATAAAATCATCGTTGGAAATATTTAATTTTTTAAGAAGATCCTGAAAAATGTTTACTTTTTCGCCAATAAATTCCTTGGGCGTTTTTTTCTCCGCTTGGGCCGCGCGGGCAATTTTGGCGCCGTGCTCGTCAGCGCCCGTCAAAAAAATTGTGTTTTTTCCCAAAAGCCGGCTGTGCCTCGCCAAAACATCTGCTTGTAAGTATTCCAGAGCATGCCCCAAATGAGGCGGGGCGTTAAGATACGGAATGGAAGTTGTTATATAAAATTTTTCTTTCGCCATTTCATTTCTTAAAAGCAACGCGTTTGGCGGAAACATCATTCAAAAACTCAACCAAAACGGCGGCTATCGGCACAGAAAGAATTATGCCGTAAAATCCGCCCAAAGTTCCGCCGATCACCAGAGAAATTACAACCAGCAAAGGAGGTACGCCGATGGTTTTTTTTACCACCAATGGATAAATCAAATGATTTTCAAACTGCTGGACGATTACAAAAAGCCCCAGAACCATAAGTCCGGAAACAGGCGATTGGATAAAAGCTATAGCAACTGCCGGAATAGCTGCCATCACCGGACCGAAAACCGGGATGATTTCAAAAATCGCCGCCAATATGGCCAAGGAAATCGCGTATTTGACGTTTAAAATCGTAAGTCCCAAAAACACCATGACTCCGACCAAAATGCCAAGTAAAATCTGCCCCTGAAACCAGCGCCCGATTTTTCTTTGGGATCTCTGCCAAAGGTTTAAAATATATTCTTCGTTTTCCAAAGGAGTTACAATGCGCAAAAAATTTTCTATGCCGTGCTCCTGCACAGACAAATAAAACGAGATTACTATAAGCAAAACCAGCGATAAAATCCCGCCGAACAAAGCCGCCCCAGCTGAAAAAAGCCCCGGAGTCAGCTCAACAAGATATTTTTCAAAAGAAATGGCCGCGTCTGCTATAAATTTGCTGAATTCCGTCGGGATTTCCGGGAAAAGCAGAAAAAACGATCCGCGCGGGCCAACGGCGCCCTCTATATATGAAGGGAGAGCGGAGAGAAATTCCAAAATATCGCCAAAGAGTGGCGGAACGATTAAATAAAACACCAACGCGAATGTCACAAATGCCGCCAAGAACATAAAAATAACGGAAAGCACGCGGGGAATTTTGTATTTAGCGAAAAAATGGTTCGCGGGTTCAATGGCCGAGGCAATAACAATAGAAAGCAACATCACCGCCACAAAATCGCGGAGTTCCCAAAGTGCCCAAATGAGGAGCGCCAAAAGCACAGCTTTGAGCATTGTCCAGAAAGAAATCTCTATAAATTGTTCGCGGTTAGGCATAATTAAATTTGGGCCAACATTGTCTCGTAAACTTGGCCGTCTTCGTGCGGGCCGATAGCCGCCAAGTTGATTTTCTCCGGCCTGAAGATGTCCCTGGCTACCTTTATGATATCACTTCTTTTGACGGCTTCAATTTTTCTTAAAATGTCTTCGGGGGTCATAATTTTTTTATAAAAAAGCTCCTGCGAGGATAAAAATGTGGCAACCTCATCGGTTGTTTCAAAAGCCAGAGTCATGGAGCCGCGGATGTATTCCTTGGCAAAATTAATTTCTTTCTCCGACACGCCTTTAATCCGAAGATACCGCATAATTTCAACAATTTTTTTTACGACTTTAGGCAAATTTTCATGAGCCACTCCGGCGGTAGTCAAAAGATATCCGGAATCGGTATATTCTTCGGCAGAGGCGCCTACATAATAAGCCAATCCGCGTTTCTCTCTTATTTCTCTCCAGAGATAACTTGACCAGGTACCGCCTAAGATAGTAGCCAAAACCTGAAGCGCGTATCGCCTCTCATCATACATCGGATAGGCGCGCACTCCCAGCCTAAGATGGGTTTGGTCCAAATCCTTTTTCTTAAATTTAACTCTGGGATTTGTTTGGCGTTCTTTTACTTTTAGTTTCGCGATTTTTCTGCCGTCCGGCATATTTTTAAAAGCCCGTTCAACTTTCAAAAAAGCGACTTCGGGGTCAATATTTCCGGCAACCGCGACCACAGCGTTGGAAGCGAGATAATGGCTATTTTTATATTTTAAAATATTATCGCGTTTTATGTTACTAACCGTTTCCGGCGTCCCGGCAGTATCCCAGCCAGCCGGTTGGTCGCCGTACATTAAATCTTCAAAAAGATCATAGGCTTGGCGCTGTGGGTTATCTTCATACATAGCGATCTCCTGCAAAATCACCCCTCTTTCTTTTTCAATTTCTTCTTTTTTAAAAAGCGGTTCCAATAGAATATCTGAAACAACGTCTAACCCGACATCAAAATACTTAGCAGCCGCCTTCACATAATAACCGGTGTATTCTTTGGAAGTAAAAGCATTTTTCTGGGCTCCAATTCTATCCAGCTCCCTGGCAATTTGATTCGGCCTCGGGCGCGATTTCGTCCCTTTAAAAAACAAGTGTTCTAAAAAGTGCGAAATGCCGTTGTTTTTTTTAATTTCGTATTTGGAGCCCGTGCCGAAAAGCGCCCACAAAGTCGCCGCCTGGGTGTCGTTCATCGGCGCCACTACGCACCGGAGCCCATTCTTAAAAGTTCGTTTCTCGAATTTCATTCTTAAATTCTAACACAATTATTATGAAAAGCCAAGCTGGAGTTCATAGAGCTTGTGGTAAATGCCGTCCGGCTTTTTTATCAGCTCGTCATGCGTTCCGCGCTCGGCAATTATGCATTGGTCCAAAACAAAAATTTCGTCAACTTCGCGCACCGTGCTTAAGCGATGGGCAATAATAAAAGTCGTCCGCCCCCGCATTAATTCACGAAAAGATTCCTGGATATAACGTTCTGATTTGGCGTCCAAAGCCGAAGTCGGCTCGTCTAAAATTAAAATTTTGGGGTTCCTCAAAAACGCCCGTGCCAAAGCAACACGCTGTTTTTGCCCCATGGAAAGCTTAATACCGCGCTCCCCCACCATCTGGTCATATTTCTTGGGAAAATTTTCAATAAACTCATCGGCGTGCGCAAGCTTGGCCGCGTTTTGTATTTTTTTGTCGGAGGCTCCAAAGCTTCCGTAGCGGATATTGTTTTTCACCGTATCATTAAAAAGCAAAATCTCCTGCGGAACCACGGCGATCTGCGAGCGCAAAAATTTAAGGTCAAAATTTTTCACATCATGCCCATCAATCAATATTTTCCCGGAAGTCGGCTTATAGTAATAAGAAATTAAATCTATCAAAGTGCTTTTGCCGACGCCGGATTCTCCAACCAAGGCCGCGCTCTCGCCAGGAAAAACTTTAAAAGAGATGCTCTGTAATATTTCGCCCTGTTTGTTATTGTAAGAAAAGCTTACATTCTGAAACTCTACGCTACCACCAACTTTTTCTAAGATTATTGCGTTTTGCGGAGTATATGGTTCAGCGGGCAAATTTAAAATTTTCTCAGCGCGCTCCAGCGCCACAATCCCATTTTGAATCGTTTTCCAGTTGTTTCCCAAGACAACAAAGGGGCCGAAAAACATCGCGGCGTAGCCATTAAACATAACTAATTGGCCGATGGTCATCTGGCCACGCTGTATGAAAGTTACGGAAAATAAAAAAATAGACAATTGCACTAAAATGACAAGAATTCTTTGTGAAATATCGAGCATGCTCCATAATTTTTCCATGTTAAACCAGATGCCATACGCTCGGATAAAAAAATTTCTATACATTTTTTTCTTTTCATAGCTCTCGGCCGTGGCCTGTTTTACGGACTGCACATTTAAAACTGCGTCGTACGCGTCTCCGTAAGCAATATTGTAGGCGCGGTGCATTTTAAGGGACATCTCCGCGATCCGTGGGGCGGTTTTGGTTAAAATAAAGCAGTATACTAAAACTCCCGCTATCAAAGCAAGTGCTAATACGGGCTTAATATAAAAAGCGAAAGCTAGAGCAAAAATAATGCTCAAGAACCGCGGCGCCAAATTAATTAGCACATCGCTGATAAGGCTGTTCAACCAATTGGAAGCGCGGGAAATTCTATTGGCAATCTCGCCCATTTTGTGCGTTTTATGAAAAGACAGTGGAAGCTCCAAAAGTTTTCCGTGCCCAAACGCCAAATATTCGCTTTCTGAAATTCCTTGCAGTTTATTATTTAACAACTTAGATCTCCAATCTATTGTGTCGCCCAATATTCTCACCAAAACCCATGCGCCAATAAAATAAAAAACTACTGATGTTGTTATATTGTCTACTATTTTTCCGGCCAAATACGGCACGCTTGCGTCGGCAACCGCGGAGATTATGCTAAAAGCGCCCAAAACAAAAACGGCCTCTTTGTGGGGCTTTAAGTATTTCAGGATGATACGCCACCCTGCGATCAAATTTTCCCTCTTCAATTTCGCCACGATTTAATTTAACATATTTTTAAAAAAACAAAAAGGCTCATCTCTTCGCGAAACGAGCCGATTTAATTCTTCTGCCATAAGCGATGATGATCTGATATCTTCTGGCTATCTTTTTTAATTTGCGATAAATCTCGTCACTCAGCCTAACTTGAAGATTCTTCATGCGTAACCTCCCGAGTTCTATTTTCTAACTCATGCTAACATCTTTTTAAAATATTCGTCAAGTGCTTCGATTTTGTGCCGCTTCTGTTTTCCAGTGTCACGGTCGCGGATGGTGACGGTGTTGTCTTCCAGCGTCTGGTAATCAATTGTCACGCACCAAGGCGTGCCGATTTCATCCTGCCTTCTGTAGCGCTTGCCAATGTTGCCGTTGTCGTCCCAGACAATCATAAAACTTGAAATATGAAGCATAGAAAGCTTGAGGCTTTTATAAACCTCGCGGGCTTTGGCAACAATATTTTCTTTATTTGAAACCAGCGGAAATACCGCGACTTTTATTGGCGCAATCCTCGGCGCAAATCTGAGCACCACGCGTTTCTCACCGTTCATTTCGTCCTCATAATAAGCGCCGACAAGAAGCATGAGAATTGTGCGATCGACACCGACTGACGTTTCAACAACATGCGGAATATATCGTTCTTTTGTTTTCTCGTCATAGAACGACATATCTACGCCCGAAAATTTTTGGTGTTGCGTCAAATCATAATCGCCCCGGTAGTGCACTCCTTCAAGCTCGCCCCAACCGAAAGGATATTCATACTCGATATCCCACGCGTCTTTGGCATAGAAAACGAGGTGCTCGTGCTGTTTCCAGCGCAATTTTTCTTTTTTCACACCGAGAATATCGTAATAATTCATGCGCTCCTCTTTCCATGTTTCATATGCGGCTGGCGCATCCTTCGGGCGCACAAAATATTGCATTTCCATTTGTTCAAATTCGCGTTGGCGGAACAAAAATTGCCGCGGACTGATTTCATTTCTGAATACTTTTCCCACCTGCGCAATCCCAAATGGAACAGAATAGAATCCAGTTTCGAGCACGTTTTTATAATTAATGAAAATTCCCTGCGCCGTCTCACCGCGCAGATATACGAGCTGGTCTCCTTGTTCAAACGCGCCCAGGGTTGAAGTTGCGAGAAGGCTTTTTGCCGAAACTTGTCCGAAATCTTTTTTGCCGCACATCGGACAAATAAGTTTTTTCCGATTGGCGTCAAAAAGTTTATTGATTTCCGGATCGCTCATTTTTTCATCCGCTTGTATACCGATGGCTTCCAATAACTGATCGGCGCGGTGCTTCGTATGACAAGCATTACAGACAACGAGCGGGTCGGAAAATCCGGAAACATGGCCAGACGCTTCCCACACTCTCGGAGCTGTAAAAATGCTTGAATCCAAAAAGGCGATGTTATCGTGCTGGCGCATCGCCCCCATCCAGATGTCTACTACATTTCGATGCATAGCAACACCTAACGGCCCGTAATCATATGTTCCGGCAAAGCCGCCGTAAATCTCCGAGCCCTGAAACACAAACCCGCGACGTTTCGCCAAGCTTATTATTTTTTCCATTTGATTTTCCATTTTAATTTCTTACTCTACTACTTTTTTCTGGCTAAATCCAATATTCGGGTCGTCCGACAAGTCTGTGGAAATTTGGTCGTCGCTGGAATTTAAAATTTGGTCGGTGTAAGTATCGCGGCCTGAAACCTCCGTGGCGTTTAAAATAACCGGCGCCGTGTCCAATTGATTCTGGGAAGGCGTAAGCCCAATCTGAAAAGCCACCTGTATAGCGGGACGCAGAAAACCGATTCCGGCGGAAATTCTTCCTGCTCTCCAGATAACTTCATTGCTGGCTTTATCAAAAGAAATATCGGCATCCGCCGGCATAATCGCATTTTTAAAATTAATATACGGCGGCAGAGAAGATTTCACAACAACATTATCTATGTCGTTTGACATATTGGCCAGCGACCAGAAAACTGTGTAAGTTGTTTCTTCCCCCACCTTGGGCGGCAATGGGCCGCTATTGGAAATGATGGAATTCGTATAAAGCGCCCGAGCCGACACCTGCAGCTTGGAAGACATTTTAATTTCCAGCGCCACCGACCCGGACACGTCCGAACCCGCAAATCCAGCTACTTCCCCGCCCGGCTTAAACACGACGTTTAATTTTATTGACGGGCGCCGAGACTCGCTTGAAAGCGGCATATTATTTTTTACTCCGATCGAAAAAGTTACCCGATCCTCCGCGTCAGGAGCCAGCACTTTAAACTCGTTGTGGGTAGAAGAGTTCCATAAAATACTTCCGGACGACTCGCTGTATGACCCTCCAACCACTCTGATGGAGCCGAGGTCTGCTGCGCCGTTCGCGCTTTCTATTTTTGCTTCCAGGCTCGCGTTTTTAACCTCGGTTGGCAAATTATTTTTTAATCTTATCTCGAAAGAAAGCGTGTCGCCAGGAAAAGTGGTATATTTCTTCTGGCCATTCACTAAAATATCTACGGCCAAAAACGGCGCGTGCAATATAGCCGGCTCCATAGTTTCGTCGTAAGCCAAAAAAGAATTATCGGTTTCATTAAAAATTCCCAAAGCAGCTTTAAAAACTTTTGATTCAAGGTTAACGCCTCTAACAATGCCTTTTATTTTTATGGACCCGGTTTGGGACGGTTTCAAATCTCCTATCGGCCAAATATTTTTGTTTTGCGGGGATACCGCCGGAGCTGCGGAAATATATTCAAAACCATCCGGAAAAGTGAGCATCAGCGAAAGCTCGGGAACAACTTCGGTTGCCTGCGAACCGTAATCTATTTCTATTTCAACCTGCTGGCCTATACGTAGATCCCCCGGCATCTTGAATGAAACAGTAACCGGCGCACTGGCGACGGAAAATTTAAAAGACGCGTCAGCGGCGAAAACAGCGTTTCCTCCGGACGGGCGATATTCCAGAACTGCCGAAACTTCTTTGGAGGCGCCCCTGCCGCCAAAAACAAAGGAATCAAAATTTTCCAAGGCGCTCTCGCCCGGGAGAATTCTCCCCAAAGAGCGTCGCTCCCTGAAAACCCCTTCGGGCTTGGCGCCGCTCATTGGTATAGCTCCGTCCGGGAAATTAAAAACCAAAGCAGCGTTTTCTAAAGCATCGCTATTATTGTTGGTTATTTTTACCTGCCAGGTTATCCGATCACCGCTTTTTATTTCCTTGGCCCCCTCAATTTTCAACTCAACTTTTTGCGATTTAAAAATTGTTGGCGAACCAAAAATAAAAAATAGGAAACCCAAAAGAACCAAAATAAAAACCAGAACCAGCGCCCACAAAAACCATCTGCTACGGCTGACTTCCATTACTGTTTCGTGCCAAAAAAAGGTCTTCGCCCTTTTCGGACGGGCAAGCTCAGGAGAAATCATACGTTCGCCAAACACTTCTTTTTCTTTATAAAGGCGCTTTTTTAATTCTTCAAGCGAGGCCATAATTTAAGTATAGCTTCTTCGCGCTCCTCCGGCAAAGAATCGCCATGGCCTTCGTGAGCGAAAAAATCACGAAGAAAATTCAACGCGCGTGTTTCATCATCACCAGCTCTAGGTTGACCAGCCTTGGGCTGGAAAAAATCCAGCAACATAAAAAATAATTTTTCGTCTTTTGCTCCCGGAAGGATAACCATATCAATTACTTGTAAAATTCTTCCAGCAACGGAGAGTTTATCCGAGCCCAAAAACCAATCGTCATATTGCGCGATAATCTCGGCGTCCATTAATGTCGGAATATGCTCGCCATTTTTCACAAACTGCATGCGGATATGGTTCAAGATATCCAGATGCGGGTTCAGCTTTGAAGCAGTTTTCCGTGCACCTTTCGCTAACGCGTCCATCTTTCCGAAATCTTTCGTCAAAACCCTCACCAAAAAATCCGCCTCCCCAAACGGCATTTTCTTCATAACCAACCCTTCGGTTTTAAAATACGCGCTCGGCATACTGCTTAGAAATAAATTCTAAATCTATCACCGGAAAGCTTTTGGATATCGCTTATATTTGTCTCTTTTTTAATCCTTGCGCTATATTTTCCGAGAATATCAAAAATCTCAGCAGGAGAAGCTTCTATTTTAACTGACCTTTTTTGTTTGGGCGTTAGTCCTGCCGCTTTGCGTGCCGCCTGAATTTCGCGGATAAGATCGCGGAGAAGACCTTCTTCGCGGAGTTCGGTAGTAATAGTTAAGTCAAATTCCACCAACTTATCAACCAAATGTCGCGAAAAAACAATATTTTTTACATTGATTTCGTCTTTTGCCAACGCTAAATAATCTGAACCCAAATTTGCCCACGGGAATTTGTCACTTGCATACATAAAATTAAGCGGCTGTCTTATTTTTAGGTTTTGTTTCTGCCTTTCTTCGAGCGCTGCCGCAACTAAATTTCTAGTTTCGTCCATATTTTCCAATAATTTTTTATTTTTATCTATTTTTTTATATGCCAGCCAATCTTCCAAATGAACACTTTTCTTATTCCCTAATTCCATCCAAATCTTCTCCGCAATAAACGGAGCAAAGGGCGCGAGGAGCTTCGCTGTCTTTCCCAAAAGATGCGTTAAAACCGCGCTCGTTTCTTTAGCTTCAGTTGAATCATTTTTCATAACATCGCGAATCCTGCGAATATACCAATGGGAAATATCTTCAACTATAAAATTTTCCAGATCTCTCGCCGCTCCAACAATGTCATAAGCGTCCAGTTTTTTTGTGACGGAGTTTGCGACTTCGTTTAGTTTGGCGATTATCCACTTATTAATGAGAAGGTTAACTCTCCCCTTGGGGGGTGAGTTACCCCTTCCTTCGCCCGAATAAATTTTCAAGAACTGAAGCACATTCCACAAAATCATAAAAAATCGGCGCGATGCATCTTTGATACCTTCCTCCTTGAAAAGTTTGGGATCCCACGGCTGGTTTATCGTAAAAAAATACCAGCGCGTCGCGTCCGCGCCGTATTTTTCTATGAGCATCATTGGATCAACAACGTTCCCCAAAGATTTGGACATTTTTTTGCCTTTGGCGTCCAGGACGTGCCCTAAAGAAATAACGTCTTTGTAAGGCGCGCTTTTGCCTAGCAAAGTTCCCACGGATAAAAGGCTGTAAAACCAGCCGCGTGTTTGATCAATCCCTTCTGTTATATAGTCCGCCGGATATTCCAGTTGTTTGGCTTGAAACGGAAAATGATCTCGCGCGTAAGGCATACTCCCTGAATCAAACCAGGCATCTACAACTTCCAGCACTCGGCGCATCTCTCCTCCGCAATTGCATTTGAGTTTAATGTCATCAATGAAAGGCTTGTGCAAATCCAGAACCAAATTTCCGTCGCGCGGAATCTGAGAAAATTTTAATTCCTCTAACTCTCCTGTCCTAATAAAATCGTTTTTTCTGCGCGATTTTTCCGCCAGCGACTCCGTATTATTTTTGCCTTCCACTGCCGCCCAAAGCATCCAAATAGGATCTTCGTGGCTTATTATTAACACAATTTTATTTTTATATCGCGATTCAATTTCTGAAAGCGCGTCCCAAACTCTTTTTTTAAGGTCTATAAACGATTCCCCGCCCGGCGGAGGTTTTTCAAACTTTTCCAGCTGATTTTTAAAATACGCGTGGTAATTTGCCGGGTTCATATTGTCAAAAACTCCCCAAAAATTTTCTCCCAACCGTGGATCTATTTTTATATTTTGCTGGCCAACGCCGAGATGCTGCCCCATAGATTCGGCGGTCTGGTGAGCCCGTAAAAACGGGGAAGTGAAAATTAAATCCGGTTTTATTTTTTTTCGCCGCATCAGCCTGGCGGCGGCGTCCGTCTGTTTATGGCCGAGGGCAGTCAGCACGTAGTGGTTTTTGTCCAAATTGCCGTTGACAATGTTTGTGACGTTGCTTTCTGCCTCGCCATGTCTCATTACAAAATATCTGTTGCCTGAATTAACAGCGCGCTTTTTTAATTCTTCTATTGAGCCGATAGCATCCCATTTTTGGCATTTTTCGCACCGCCAAACCGGCAAAGGCGTGCCCCAAAACCGCTCGCGGGAGAACGCCCAGTTCTTTTTTTCTTTGAGCCACTCGCCCATCCGGCCGTCTTTGATATGTTCGGGGTGCCAATTTATAGAGCGGTTATTGGCTATCAGATTTTTTCTAACTTTATTTACGTCAACCCACCATGATTTTCTCGCGAAATACATCAAAGGCATTTTGCATCTCCAGCAAAACGGATAATCGTGCTCGTAAGGTTCGGTTTTAAAAAGAAGCCCGCGAGATTTTAAGTCATCAATAATCATTTTATCGGCTTTCTTAAACCATTCGCCGTTCCACTGCTTATCCGGAGTTTGCATTAGCCCCTGTTCGTTGGTTGTAATCAAAACCGGCAAATTATATTTTTTAGAAAGCTGAAAATCGTCGTCGCCGAAAGCCGGCGCGATATGCACAATCCCGGTTCCTTCTTCAATTGAAACAAAATCTCCGGCAACAATTTTATAAGGCGCGTTGTTTTTATACAAAGGCTCGTATTCACGATCTATCAAATCTGATCCTGTTATTTTTCGCTCTATTTCATAATCAGATCCTAAAACATTAGCTCTAGCTTCGGCTAAAACGAATCGCTTATCTCCAATTTTTACAATCACATAATCTACTTTCGGGTTCACTGCCAGAACAACATTCCCGGGTAATGTCCATGGAGTCGTAGTCCACGCCAGAAAATACGAATTCGGATCTTTTTTGGAACGAAATTTTATATAAACAGTGTCCTCTTTTATTTTTTCGTAACCTTGAGCGACTTCGTGCGAAGAAAGCGCCGTGCCGCATCTTGTGCACCAAGGGACAACCTTGTAGTCCTCGTAAAGCAATTTTTTCTTGGCGAATTCCTTGATAATCCACCAGAGAGATTCTATATAATTGTTTTCGTAAGTGATGTAGGGGTGAGTCATGTCAATCCAAAAGCCCATGCGAGAAGTCAGCTTTTCCCAAAGCTCTTTATATTTCCAGACGGACTCGCGGCATTTTTTATTGAAAGCAGCAATGCCATATTTTTCAATGTCTTTTTTATTTTTCAAGCCTAAACTTTTTTCCACTTCAACTTCAACCGGCAATCCGTGAGTGTCCCAGCCGGCTCTCCGGGACGCGTAAAACCCGCGCATGGTTTTATATCTTAAAACAATGTCTTTAAACGCGCGGCTCTCAACATGGTGCACACCCGGGACGCCATTAGCAGTCGGCGGACCCTCAAAAAAAATAAAACTTTTAGTTTTACCCCGACCTTCACGTCGGGGCTTCCTTTGGCTTACAGATTTTTCAAAAACATTATTTTTCTCCCAAAAATTCAAAATTCCCTTCTCGTCAAACATAAAAAAAGTATAACAAAAAAATAGCCGTTTGCGAACGGCTACGGGCTTCCGATGCGATTCTGTATTTCTCTCCTAATCTCCTTACGGATTTTGTACTCCGTAATAATCAGCTCATAAATCCCCCGGCGCTCTTCCGGTAGGGCACCGCCAGCCAATAAATAAAGCGCGAAGGCTCCGATTTCTTCTTCATCAAAGCGAAACCCGCCTACGCTGGGCTCACTCATGATATAGCGCCTGGCGTGCGGGTACCGCTCCACCAGTTCATCAAGAATCTGTCGCGCCAAGTGTTCATACACTGGGTCCGTTGGGCCGCCTGCACCTATTATATCCAACGCGAACCTCTGCTTGCAAAGATCAAATCTCCGCTGATCATGCTGTTTTAGCGCCATCCCTTGGCAGAAAAACAGCTCTTGGCGAAGCGCGCGAATCTCCTGCCTTTCAACGCCAAGATAAAGCAACGCCACCCTAAGCAGTACCTCCGGCTTCAACGGAGAGCCTGGATATTTGTCTAAAAACGCTTCAAAACGCTTTGCTCGCGCTATGTACATAGCGCGGTAATCCGGGATAGATGTCTCTTCATCTGTAATCTGCGGCATTGGCCTGGATGCCAGTTCCTCAAATTCAAAAAAGTCCTGGGGGCCGACCATTGTCCCGTATGACGATCCCGCTTCCTGCGCACGCGCAGGAATTGCAGCCAAAACAAACATATATAAAACAGCCATCAAACAACATAAATTTTTCATGGGACTGCCCTCCTGTCTGACGCTACAATATCACATCTTTTCCGGGGCGGCAATACCCATCAAGCCAAGAACTTGTTTGAGAGTTTTTTGAGTTGCAAAAACCAAAGTCGCGCGCGCAAAGGTTAAATCTTGATTTTCTGGGTCAATCACATGATGTTTCTCGTAAAAATCCGTAAAGATTTTGGCAAGCTCGTAAGCGTAGCGAGGCAAGCGGTGAACTTGATAGTCATTTGTGATGTCTTCAATAATTTCCGTAAGTTGCAGAATTTTTTTGATGAGATTTAATTCTGCTGGCTGGGCTAACAAATTGAGATTTGCGTTTCTCGATTGTTTCGCCTTTTTTAAAATACTGCATGCTCTCGCATGCGCGTACTGAACATAATAAACGGGGTTCTTTTTGCTTCTCTCTTTCGCTAAATCCAAATCAAAATCCATATGAGTATCCGGGCTTCTCTCCAAAAAAAACCATCTCGCGGCGTCCAGCCCAACCGTTTTTATAAGATCATCCAAAATCACAAATTCGCCGGCACGTTTGGACATTTTTACTTCTTTTCCCTGGCTTACCAAGCGCACCAACTGCATAATAATAATTTTTAGCCTATTCTGATCTATACCAAAAATCTTCATCTTTTCTTCAACCTGTTTGATTTCTGCGTGATGATCTGCCCCAACAATAGTGACAACAACATCAAACCTGCGTTTTACAAGCTTGTTCCGGTGGTACGCCAGATCTGATAAAAAATAAGTCGGCTCACCGTTCGATTTGACAACCACGCGCTCATTCCACCACAGCGCGCCCTCTTTCTCCTTTAAGATTTTTTTTCCGTTTAGAAATTCAAGTGTTTCTTTAAGTTCGCCTTTTTTGCGCATACTTGCCTCTGAAAACCAAACATCAAATTTTATACCGGCTTTCTGAAGCGACAGTTTGATTTCTTTCAGCAAAACAGCCGCAGCTTGTTGTGCCGACTTGCCTTTTAATTTTTTTATATAATCTCCCTTGTAATATTCTTCTTTATCGGGCATTTTCCCTTCCGCGGCTAGTATAGATTCGTATAAAATATGTATTTGGTTTCCGGCGTCGTTTATATAATACTCGCGCGTGACTTTATGTCCCACGGCTTCTAAAATATTCGCCAGTGCGTCCCCGTAAAATCCCCCACGCCCATTGGCCATAGTTAATGGTCCGGTGGGATTCGCCGAGACAAATTCCAGATTGATATTTTTTGTAAGAGTTTTGAATGAAATTTTCTTTCCAAGCGCATTAAGTAGCGCTTCTTTTTGTATCCAAAAGTTTAAAAATCCGGGGCCGGCAGTTTCAGCCCGCCAATTTTTATTTTGCAGTCTTACTTTTAAATCCTCTGCGACCTTGCGTGGTCCGCCAGCCCCGACGGTGCCGTCGGGGCTAGCTGGCGGATTTTCCATTTTTTTCGCCAACACTAAAGCAATGTTGCTGGAGTAATCTCCATGCTCTGGATTTTCACTTCTTTCAACCGAAAAAACCGTTCCCTCGGACACAATTTTATTCAATTCTTTTCTAATCGCTTCGCGAAACATAACTTAACTTTAACCTAAAAAGCACAGGATGTGGAGATTGATAAATGACGTTAGAACCATCTCAAATTCCACACTATTGAAAGATTATTAACCAGGTGTATTATTGGTATATGAAAAACATAGCTATTTTAGGACTCGCGTTATTACTGGCACTTCCAATCGGTGCCTCTGTATCATCTGCGGCTGTTAAGCCACAAAATGACAATTTGGTGAAAGTTTTTGTTCATTTTAAGGAAACCCCCGGCCACAGTGAGCGAGGGCTTGTTCGGGCTTTTGGCGGCACGGTAACTCACTCATATACCATCATCCCTGCTGTTGCGGCCGAGGTGCCCGAGAGTTCTATTCAGGGTCTCTTACGCAACCCCCATGTTGTTGCAGTTGAAGAGGACCGCAAAGTCGAGGCGGTGGGTATTACATATGACACAGAATATTCAAATGCGTGGGGAATTGAGAAAATCGAGAGCGGGTATGCTCACGAAAGTGGAAACAAAGGTTCTGGTGTTAAAATCGGCATAATAGATTCTGGCATTAACTATAACCATCCCGATCTAGCTCCTAACTATGTGGGCGGCTATGACTTCTACTACTATGACACTAATCCAATGGATGTGTACGGTCATGGCACGCACGTAGCTGGGACCGCGTGTGCTGCAGACAATGACAATGGTAATGTAGATCCTAAACTCGGTGTTGTTGGGGTTGCGCCGGAATGTGCTCTTTACTCACTTCGTGTTCTCGGTAATAGTGGTTCCGGCTATGAGAGCGATATTGTTTATGCTATTCAGTGGGCACTCGGTGATTCAATAGACATATACTGGAACGGAGAATACCAGGATTCAGTAGTGGGTGAACGGTTAGATATTGTGAATCTCAGTCTTGGAAGCAGTCAAGCATATTCTACAGCCTCGGAGATGACATTTGCTCGAGCTGAAGAAAGAGGTCTTATTATTGTTGCGGCGGCCGGAAACTCTGGCAATCCCAGTGGAAAAGGTGACAATGTTATCTATCCTGCGAAATATGATTCAGTGATTGCGGTTGCGGCGACAGATACAAATAACAATCGTGCCAGTTTCTCAAGTACCGGCAGTGCGGTTGAGCTTGCGGCGCCGGGCGTATCAGTATACTCGACGTGGAACGACAATACCGACTACAACGGTAATGCTACCACCTGTAGGGATGGTAGCGCTGACGATTGTTATAAATACGGTTCCGGTACATCAATGGCTTCCCCACATGTTGCAGGAGTAGCGGCGTTGATTATTGCGGCGGGATATTCTGATTACAACGGTGACGGAGTTGTTAATAATCGCGATGTCCGTGCAATTCTCAATGCTTCTGCAATCGACCTTGGAACAACAGGGCGTGATACAAAATACGGATTCGGTCTGGTGAATGCTCTCTCGGCTGTGCAACTTGCAAGCTCGGATATAAACCATACACCAGTAGCAAATGCTGGAGCGGATCAAACAGTAGTCGATTCTGACGGAAATGGCACTGAAAGTATTGTGTTAAATGGCTCTGCTTCATCTGATTCGGATGGTTCGATTGTATTGTACCAGTGGTACGAAGGAGCAGCTCTTCTTGCAACTAGTGTGTCACCAACACTCTTATTTACTTTGGGCACTCATACAGTGACTCTCATTGTGACAGACAATGAAGGTTCGAAAGCAAGCGATTCTGTTCTGATAAATGTCACATCGGAATCTTCTGGAGGTACTAGCTGCCCTCCCGGGTGGGCAAAGAAAGGTCTTTGTACTCCATAATTGTTCCATGCATAAGATTTTACCTCTTCGGACAAGCTGGGCCGCCGGGGAGACCGCAGACTTTGATTGTCCCGCCGGATGGTTTGGGAGCCGCTGAAGGTGGCGCTATCGTCGCGGGGGAGCTCTCTTCGCCGGTCCGCACGTCGGCGCTCGGGGATTCCTGCCCCGACGGAGACGCTACGCAATCGATGTTCGGACCATATCCATGCAACCGGGCGTAGTGCCTTTCTCTTCCTACCCATGTTTTCCTTATTTGTTTGCCGTCTCTAAAAACGGTCTGTGTCTCCTGGAGCGTGTAATAGGGCCAGGCGCTAAGCCCAGGGCTACCATGGCCCACCCTGACGCAGGTGAATCGATTCGTTGTTCGATATTCTTCCGTAGCTCCAAGATCAACTTCCTTGAGGATAATCTTCTCCGGTTCAAGACGCCAGCCCGCACTAATAAAGTGCGGACTTCTCCAGTTTGGATTCATCACCCATCGGGTGCCATTCCCGATCTCAAATGTATGATGGTATTCAAGTGTCGGATCATTTCTGTCCTTGGTCACAAATTCCCATTTTCCGCTGGCAGTGAGGATATATGTGTGATCAAATGATTGACCGACGGGGAGAGTAATATCGCCCTCGGGAATATGCCGCTCGTTAAAAATACGCGCTTCAGCATTGAATATAAGTTCGGAAAAATGCGACAGCTCGCCGGAAACAGTGAATGTTTTCCGCTCTTCATCTATCTGGAAATCAGTAACATTAAGATTTTCTGCCTCTTCTTTCTCGCCAGAGTAAGTAAGAAAGATGGGCGAATATGCCCTGTTTGGGTTATACGACAACGTGACCGATATTGTTGCGGGCTTCGAAAGCGTGAATCCATCCGGCTCAAGTCTGTAAATCTTCACCGAATCAATGGGCTGGTTGCTTTCTTTAAAAAAATCTGCGGGCGCGATTGCGGTCATCGTTATATCTTTGATGGACACGCCTTCCGGAAGGGCGTTTTTAGGTATTTCGAGCTCGGCAAGCCCGTCATCGGAAACCACCTTTTGAACGCCCCGCGACGCGCCGCCAAGTAAAAAATACATAAAACCCGCGACCAGAAGAATCGCACCCGCTATCCCGATTATTATATAGTGTTTTTTCATAAATTTTCTGAAAAACGCGGAAGTATTGTTGATGGAGATGCCGGGAATTGAACCCGGGTCAGAAAAAATCATGATCTGCGGTTTACAGGTTTATCCAACCGAAGTCGGAAAGTTTTTCAAGTTATACTCTTGATAGAGTTTTTCTCGCTTATAACACCCGCGACCTCCCAGCGAGAATCAGAGACGGATGCCTACGCGGTTAGGCGTAAGAAGTTGCCAACTGCATTGGTCGCAAAGCGCCAAAAGTAGCGGCTACTTTAGAAAATAAGTTTGCACTTATTGGTTTCCCAGGGGTGAGATTTAGTCCCGCCCTGGCGGGACACCTGAACACATGATCAGTCACTCTCCCTCGAAGCCGATCATCCCCTTAAATTTCTTTCAATGTACGCTCAATTTTCCTTTTATCTTCTCTTTCCATAATTTTCACTCTTTGGTCGCGTTGTTTCAACCTCCTTGCAACCGCGATTTCCAGCTTGATTATGGAACCCTTAGTGTATACCTTGAGAGGCAGTACTGTCAAGCCTTTGGCAGCGGCTTTTCCGATTAAATAATCAATCTCTTTTTTATGAAGCAAAAGTCGGCGCTCGCGCGCCTGATCATAATCTTTAGGCGTGTTTTTTGGTTGATAGGGCGCCACGGTCGCGCCCACTAAATAAAATTCGCCTCTTCGCGGAAAAACATAGGAGCCTTCCAAACTTATCTTGTGAGATTTTATCGCTTTTACTTCAAAACCAAAAAGCTCCAGCCCCGCCTCAAAGGCTTCCAAAATTTCAAACTCAAATCTCGCTTTTCTGTTTTCGGCAAATACGTTCATAAACCTATTTTGGCAGAATATGTTAAAAAAATAAAACCGCTCCTATGAGCGGCCTGGGGATCTGGCGGGGCGCTTGTCGGCTAGTTCTTTTTTCGTTTTTTTGACAAGCTTTCGCTTTTTTGAGAAAATTTTCTCATCAAATTCGCGTATCGCCCCTTGGCCTTCCTGCGTAAAAATTTTGAATTTAGCTCCCCAGCTCACGCGGCTTGCTTTAAGCTGCTCTATAAACGCATAGGAGCATTCCCAAAGATGCCTCTTCCCCGCCTGTTTGTAATTTTCGCTGGGAATATAACGGGCTATCACTTCGTTGGTAAATCCGCAATCCGTAGGTTCAATAAACCATCTCGTTTTTCTCATTGTTTCGCCCTCCAGATTTAAAATAGCAGACGCACAAAATTTGTAAACAAGACGCCAGACATGGTAGAATAAAATATCCAACGATCAAGAATCAATAATCAAATAAGCGCGCGGGAGTTGCGGGTTATAGATCAGGAAGGGAAAAACCTCGGGGTTTTGGCTACGGAGGAAGCTTTGAGACTTGCCCGTGAAGTAGGAATGGACCTTATAGAAATCTCCCCCGCCGCGAGTCCTCCGGTCGCCAAAATAATGGACCGGGGGAAATATTTTTACGAACAGGAAAAAAAACGGAGAGCCGCGGCAAAAAAACAAAAAAATGTTGAGATAAAAAGTGTCCGCGTCGGCATCGGGACATCTTTGCACGATCTGGAATTAAAAGCCCAGCAGGCAGACAAATTTTTAAAAGAGGGCAATAAAATCAAAATAGATCTTAGTTTACGTGGACGGGAAAAATATTTGGATAAAAAATTTCTTGAGGAGCGGATTGAGCGATTTTTGAGACTCATCTCTCATGCATTTGAAAAAGAGCCGATAAAAAAAGGGCCGAGGGGGCTATCCTTGATTATTGGACCCAAAAAATGATATACTCTCCCAATCATGGAAAAAATCAGAAAATCAATTCTAAAGCGGCTGCGTATTACAAAAAGCGGAAAAATCCTGCACTCGGGCGCGGGTATTAATCATTTTCAAGCCAAAAAAAGCCGCGGGAAACAACTTCCCAAAAAGCGCGCCTCGGATTTGAGCCGAATCCAAAAACGCATGATTATTTCTTATTTAAAACACTAATATGCCAAGAGTAAAACGAGGGAAAATCGCGTTAAAAAGGAGGCACAAAATTCTGGGACAAACCAAGGGCTTTAGGTGGCAGAGAAAATCCAAAGAGCGCGCGGCCAAAGAAGCGCTTCTTCACGCGGGCGTCCACGCCTTCCACGACCGCAGAAAAAAGAAAAGAAATTTCCGCGCGCTTTGGAATATCAAAATCAACGCCGCCTCGCGCGAGAACGGACTTTCGTACAGCAAACTTATTTTTCAATTAAAAAAGGCCGGAGTTGGCCTTAACCGCAAAATGCTCGCAGAACTCGCCGAAAAACATCCGGAGGTTTTTAAGAAAATTCTCCAAGAAATTTCAAAATAAAAAAACCGAACCATCAACCATGATAAGCAAGGATGGCTCGAAGGGTCCCCCGGATTTTGCAAAGCTGTCCACTACAAACGGGGAATAGAAGTTGCTATTTTCTCTGACCCACACAAACCAATCGTCTCGCAAATCAACCTTATGCCAATCCATAATCTCAAAAAGCGGGTGGTGATTTGCAATCTGACAGCTATAGCATTGAAATTGCAAATTCAATATTTGCGGTATTTAGTGATATTTAACAAAAATCACCTCCTGAAAAAGATTGAGATGAAAAAGAGGGCGCCGGCGAAGAGAACAAATGCCGGGCCAAGGGAAAATCCATAAAGGTTGGTGATTAAAACCCCGAAAACCGCGCTTAAAACTCCGATGACAGCAGAGAGGGTTAAGTATTGGTTCATGCTTCGTGCGACGTTGCGGGAAGTCGCCGCAGGAATTATTATGATGGATCCCATAAGAAGCGCGCCGGTGAATTTAATCCCAACTGCCGTAACCAGCGCGAAAATCACAAGAAACAAAAACTCAAGAATGTGAGGTTTCTGCCCGGCGGAGAGAGCGAGGTCCGGAGAGATTAAAGACAAAGTGAATTTTTTATAAAAAGAAAGAAGCAAAATTATAATCGCGAGCGAAATCAATGAGGCCAGCCAAAAATCAAACGCGCTTATACCCGCGATGTCTCCGAATAGCGCGTCCAAAATGTTTTCTTTCGGAGTCAGTATCGCTCCAACCGCCAAAGCCAGCGTAAAAAGCACGCCGACCAAAGTATCAACTGGCAATTTGGTTTTGTGCTCCACCGCCCAGATAATAATCACGCCAAAAATTAAAAACGCCAGAGCACCCAAAAAAACATTGAAATTAAAGAGTAGCCCCAAAGCGACTCCGGGCAAAGCCACGTGAGATAACGCGTCTCCAACCAAAGCCATGCGGCGAAGCAAAGCCAGAGATCCCAACGCCCCGCCTGCGGCAGCAATAAGCGAAGCGGCAACTGCGGTCCTTAAAAATTCGCTGTCCATGATTAATTTTCGGAATGCATATGGTGATAAAATTTTCTGCCGCCGCCGTAAAGTTTGGTAAGCTCTCCCGGAGTAAGCACTTCTGCGGGGATGCCGAAGCAGAGTTGCGCCTTGTTAAGGCATAAAACTTTGCTTGCGTATCGATAGACAATGGTAAGATCGTGGGAAATTAAAATAAGCGTAAGGCCGTACTTGTCCTGCAGACGGTGAAGTAGTTCGTATACGGTCTCCTGCCCGGCTACGTCCACGCTCGCAGTCGGTTCGTCAAATAAAAGTAGGGACGGTCTGCCAATCACCGCCCAAGCGATAAGCGTCCGCTGAAGCTCTCCCGCCGAAAGTTCCCCGAGGCGTTTTTTTAAAAACATAGGAGAAAGATTTACCAAATTTAGCGATTCTTTTGGGGAGTAAGCCGGTGTTTGCCGGGCGGCGGATTTCCCCGCATCCTTAAGCGACAGGAATTCGCCCACCGTAATCGGAAGGTCTCTGGCCAAATCAATTTTTTGCGGCACATATCCTATGCGCGCATTTTCCACGAGCGTTATTTTTCCTTCAAAAGAAATGGCCCCCAAAATCGCCCGAAGAAGCGTGGTCTTACCTGAACCGTTCGGCCCGATAATCGCAAGTGCGTCTCCCTTTTCCAAATCAAAAGAAATATTGTCCAAAATGATTTGTTCGCCGTAGCGCACATTTAAGTTTTTTACTTCCAAAATAGGCATTACACCTATTTAAGCATTTTTCTCGTCTCTCGGAAAGGAAAATAAAAATGGGGTTCACAGAATGCAAATCCCCAATAAAAAGTGCGCTATTTTGTAATTCAATGCATTGTTTCTTGGCCTGGTATTTCGTTACCATCCATATCAATAAAAAACGATTGATAATGGCGAAACTTTCTTTCTTGCAAAGGCACGATTTGCGGTATGAATCAGAGAAATAAAACCCATGACGCATCCCCTTCAGCATCAATCCTAGCTTTCCTGAATCCATAATGCCCTCCTGTGATAGACTTATTATCTAAAATTATTTTAGCATACTCAAAAATTCTTTCAATGGCTTCGTATTTATTATATCTTTCTTCTCCGCCCAGGCGCGGCGGGCTTGGGCGATGCCGTATTCCAGATAGTGAAGCTCCCCGACGGAGTGAGCGTCTGTGTCTATAACCATTTTCACTCCGGCTTCGCGCGCCATTTTGATATGCTCGTCTTTTAAATCCAAGCGCCAGGGATGAGCGTCAATCTCCAAAATTGTTCCAGTGCGTTTGGCGGTTTTAATTATCGTCTCCATGTCAACCTCGTAGGGTTTTCTGCGGTTTATAATCCTGCCGGTTGGGTGAAAAAGAATGTCCAGATGCGGATTTGCCATGGCTTTTACAATTCTTTTCGTCTGTTCGGCTTTGGACAAATTAAAAAGCGAATGCACCGCCGCTCCAACCACGTCAAGCTTCGCCAAGACCTCGTTTTTGATATCCAAAGAACCGTCCTTTAATATATTCACCTCGGCGCCCTTTAAAATTTTTAATTTACAATTTTCAATTTTCAATTTATGGTTAATTTTATCAATCTCCGCCATCTGCTTTAAAAGTTTTTTCTCATCAGCGCCGCCGGTCATCGCCAATGATTTAGTGTGGTCAGTGATTGCGATATATTCATGCCCCAATTTCTCCGCTTCACGGACCATCTCCTCAATGGAGTTGGCTCCGTCCGTCCAGTCGGTTTGCACCTGCAAGTCGCCTCTTAATTCGCCGTAACCGATAAGTTTCGGTAATTTATCTTTCAAAGCCGCCTCAATCTCGCCGTCGTTTAGACGAATCTCCGGCGGCGGAGTCGCCATTCCGAGTTTTTCGTAGATTTCCTCTTCGCTTCGCGCCGCAATGATTTTCTTCCCGCGATAAAGCCCGTACTCATTTAATTTGTATCCTTTTTTGATTGCTATTTTGCGAACTTCTATATTGTGATCTTTTGATCCGGTAAAATATTGCAGAGCCGCGCCGAAAGATTCTCTTGGAACTACGCGCAAGTCGGCATCAATGCCTCCGCCAGCTGGCGAATTTAAACGTACCATTGCTTTAGTGTCTCCGTGGGCATAAACGTGCGCCACTTCATGCATTTTTGTGAAATAATCGGAGACGGCATCCGGGTTCTCCGAAATTGCAAGCAAATCCAAATCGCCTATCGTTTCCTGCCGTCTTCTAAGAGATCCGGCGATTTCTACCGTTTCCACACCCTTTACTTTTAAAAGCCTTTCTTTAATCTCGCGCGCGAGCGGCAAAATCTCCCCCAAAGCAAAACGACCTCCGCCCTCTTTTTTAAATTCAATGCCTTTTAAAATTTTCTGTTCTAATTTTTCGCCCATCCGCGGCAGATAACGCAGTTTTCCAGCTTTGGTGGCGCGTTCCAAATCAGCTAAATTTTTTATCTTCAATTTTTGGTATAAAACTTTAATCATTTTCGGCCCAACGCCTTCAATCGAGGAAAGTTCGGATATATTTACTGGAATTTTTTTCTTGAGGCGTTCATATTCCGGAAAACGCCCTTTTTTCAAAAGCAATTCTATGTGATACGCGATCCCCTTGCCCACTCCGGTAATTCCGGTGAGAGCTTTTGCGCCGCCCGATTTGTAAATATCTTTCACTGCACGCCCCAGCCCCTCCACTCCAAGAGCGGCTTTTTCATAGGCGCGCGGCTTAAAAAGCACGCCTTCCATTTCATAAAGCTCGCCAGTCTCCCGCAAAATTTTTGCTATTTCCTGATTGGTCATAACGCTATTCTAACATCAATAAATTTTATCCACAGCTCCATGTTGCGCAGATATTTATTTTTTGGGATAATATAAGTAGATCAAGATTTGCCCGTTTATAGAGCTGGCGTAAGCAAAGCGCACAAAAAACAAGGTTTGCCATTTGGCAACCACATCAAGCTCATCCGAGCGCATTCTGTGCTCCTCGCTTACACCAATACTTTGCTCTTACACAACAAAGAATAGACTCGCACAATCCCTGGGAAACGCACCGGGGGTTCTTTTTGTTTATATTAATGTTTAGTTGTCGGACTTTTTGGAATCGGAGTAAAAGGAGGAAGCGAGACAGGGCGGGTGCCGTCAAGCAGAGGATAGATATAAAATAATATAAACATCACAAAAAAATTAATAATTCCGCTGGTTAAAAAAAGGAGCCTAAACCCAAATAAATCTCCCAGCACTCCGCCAATTGCGCCGCCGATTGCGCTTGAGATCGTAAGCCCGCCGACGCTAAATAGGCTCCATTCAAATCCTTCAGCGCCCTTATCCACATGGCGCGCAAAAAGAGAATAATAAGCAGACATTAACGCGGCATCTCCAAAGCCGACAAAGGCCTCCAGAAAATAAAGGTGCCACGCTTTGGAAATAGCAAGAAGTGCAAAAGGATAAATAACGGCAACAGAAGCGCCCGCCATTAAAGCGTAGAAATCGTCACGCTCGCCTTTACGTTTATCCAAAAATCTGGCCAGAGGAATTTGTAAAACTGATTTAGCAATAGCATAAAACCCCAAAGCGAACCCGACGGTTTTCAAGGTCGCTCCAGGAATAAAATCCGTGACAAATACGGCAAAAATAGGGGCAAAAAGCCCTCCGGAAACCACAACAAAAAACAAATACAAAAGCAAAATCTTAACGGCGCGATTTACTGTGATATTTATATGAATGCGCATACTAAGATTATATCATAGGTAAGTCTTCAATTTTTTCTGCAAATACTCTGAAAAATAACCTTTGTATTTTTCCTGCAATTCTGGAATTTTCCAATCTTCGCCAGGGTTTGCAGCCGCAAAAAACAAGTCATCATCAACTTGCAACATGTGATCATTCCCTTTCACATACAATTTATCTGCTTCTTCTGAATTTATAAATTTGCCTTTGCCGCTTTCAAAACTAACAAGTAATTCGCCTTTCTTTATTTTTCTCTTAGCAAACAAATCTCGCCCGCTAATCGGGCTATTTTGCATTTCTACTTTCGGCGAGCTGTATGACGTGTTGCTTCTCATGGCTTTGTTTTTTACTGCGATTAAAACAGTGAGCTTTGTGCTGGTTTTTTTGGAGCCGCTTCTTCTGCTTTAATGTTTTCAGAACTTTTTAATAACTCGGGTAATTTGTTAAAATCATTTTCCAGTTCTTGCAGAACGGTCGTAGAACGCAGGGCGGCTGCGGGGTGATAAATCGGGATAATTAAATAACTGCCATTTTTTTTAGGAATGCCATGATCGCGAGAAATTTTTGCCTCAGGTAAAAAATAGGCCATGGCGAATCTTCCCAAGGTCGCGATCATTTTAGGATTTATTATTTCTATCTGCTTTGTGAGATACGGTTTATATGCTTCAATCTCCTCCTGCAACGGGTCTCTATTTTCCGGCGGACGGCGTTTTACAATGTTGGTTATATACACGCTCTCTCGTGGCCACTTTATTTTCTCCAAAAGCTTATCCAATAGTTTTCCCGCCTGCCCGACAAAAGGCCGCTGAAGCTTGTCCTCATGAAACCCCGGCGCTTCGCCGATAAACATCACCTCCGCATCCGGCCTCCCCTCTCCAAAAACTAAGTTCGCCTGCCCAAAAAGCGGCAGTTTTTTATCCGCCTCCATCTCTTTCTTTAATTTTCCTAATTCTTCAGCTTTTCCCACGTTTTATAATATATTCTCTGTTTTTAATTATATGAATCAGCGTCGGCAGGGCAGAAATAACAATAATCGCCAAAATTATCGGAATTAAATATTTATCAATGCCGGGAATTGTCGCGCCTAAAAAATATCCTAGCCATGTCATTCCCAAAGCCCAAAGAGCCGCGCCAATTACATTATAAAAAAAGAATGTCCGGTAATGCATTTGTCCCACCCCAGCCAAAATCGGAGCGAAGGTGCGGACAACAGGCAAAAAACGAGCAAGCACCAAAGTTTTTGCCCCATATTTTTCATAAAAAACTTTGGCGCGCTTAAGATGATCTTTGTGGAATATAAGAGAATCTTCGCGGCTAAAGATTGCGGGTCCCACTTTTTTTCCGAATGCATATCCGAAATTATCCCCAAAAATCGCTGCCAAAAAAGTAAGCGGGGCCAAAATCCAAATGTTTAAAAAACCCTGCGACGCCAAAAAACCCGCCGTAAAAAGCAGAGAATCTCCGGGTAGAAAAAAACCTATGAAAAGCCCTGACTCCGCAAAAATTATGGCAAAAAGGCCGATATACCCAACCGATTTTATAATCGCAACAAGATCAGGGCCTGTTAGAAAATCAATCATATATTTTTTTTAACATATATTATTATTGCTTTTTTGCTATCGCTTCGCAAGCAACCGCCTGCGATAAAAAAACTTTCTTATTTCTTCAACCAACACTATTGATGCAGCCATAGGCACAATTAGAAGCCAATCAGAAACAGTAATTGGTGTTATCTTAAGCAATTTTTGCATCACAGGATTATAAACAGCCAAAAGCTGAAGAAAAATAATCGTGATGGTAGCTGCTACTAAAAATTTATTTGAAAATGGATTCGTCTGAAAAATGGATTTTGATTCGTGCCGACAGTTCCAAGCGTTGAACCATTGGAATACCGCAAGCGTGGTGAGTGAAATTGTCCAAGCCTTGGCAAGATCATTCTCAAAATATCCTTTGAAAAGAAACAGTGTGCCGATCATCATAGGGATAGCCATGACAAACATCCTCTGCACCATAAGTTTGTCTACCAGATACTTTTTGGGCCGCTCGAAGTTGCCGCGGAGTAATCCTTCTTCTTTCGGCTCCATGGCCAACGCCACATCAAGAAAGCCATCGGTGACAAAGTTCAGCCAAATAATCTGCGCAGGCAAAAGAGGGAGAGGATAACCCAAGAGCAGCGCACCGGTGATTGTCAATGCTTCTCCCAAACTTGTGGAGAAAAGATAGAGAATCACTTTTTTGATTGTCTTATAAATACTCCTTCCTTCTTCAACAGCTGATACGATACTCCCGAAATTGTCATCCAGAAGCACAATATCTGAAGCTTCTTTTGCTACCTCGGTGCCAATCCTCCCCATGGCCACACCGAGGTCGGCGGCGACAAGAGAAGGAGCGTCGTTAACGCCGTCTCCGGTCATGGCAACAATTTCCCCGCGCGCCTTATACGCTTTGATAATTCTCAATTTGTGTTCCGGCGTTACTCGCGCGACTACCGAAGTTTTGGCCAATTTTTCAGAAAGCTCGTTGTCAGAAAAAACGTCAATGTCTTGTCCAGTAAGAATAGTATCGCCATCTTGATAAAGACCGGCTTCTTTGGCAATCGCCCGCGCCGTAACTTTATGGTCTCCTGTTATCATTACCACTCGAATGCCGGCGGAAGCCGCTTTTTGCATAGCTTCCGCCACCTCCTCCCGAAGCGCGTCTTTCATGCCGAAAAATCCAACAAAGGTAAGTGATTTAATTTTCTCGGATGTAAGCATCTCCGGCCCATTGCGAGTTTCTGCTAACGCGACAATCCGCAACCCTTCCCGCGACATAGACAGAAAAACGGATTCTAATTCTTGTTTTTCCTCTTTTGATATTTGAGAAAGTTCTAAAATCTTCTCCGGAGCGCCAACGACTGTCAGAAGTTTTTGGTTCTCGATTTTGTGAATTGTCGCGTGATACTTGAGTTTATAATCAAACGGAATCTCGCTAACAAGCGGCGACTCCCGTTCTAAATCATCCTTATGGAAACCAAGCTTTTCTGCGAAAACAAGCATCGCCGCTTCGGTCGGGTCGCCGGCAATGCGCCAAATTTTTTCTTCTTCCGAAAAAAGCACGCGGGCATTGGCGCAAAAAGCGGCGATTTTCCCCGCTAAAAGAAGTTCTGGGTGATTAACCGAATCAATCGCGCTTCCATTTAATCGAATTTCTCCCTTCGGCTCATAACCAATTCCGCCAATTTCAAAAAATTTTCCGCCCGCACCAGCCTTGCCGCCGGCCAGATACACTTTCTGTATTACCATCTCGTTTTTGCCGCCGGCCAGATACACTTTCTGTATTACCATCTCGTTTTTGGTTATAGTGCCTGTTTTATCAACGGCGATAACGCGAGCTTGCCCCAATGCTTCCACCGCCTGAAGCTTTTTTACCAAAGCGTTGCGCTTTGACATTCTCCATACGCCAGTTGCTAAAACAAGTGTCATCACGATAGGGAGCCCTTCAGGAATAATTGAGACCGAAAGAGACACCACCGTAGTAAACATTTCTTTTGCCGATTTTCCCGAAACAATACCGATTATAAACAACAAAGCGCTAATACTCGCGACAGTGATAATAATAAGCCGTGAAAGATAACGAATATTCGCCTTGAGAGGAATTTCAGTATCAACTGCCGCTATCTCCTTAGAGATTTTGCCGATGACGGTGAGCGCGCCGGTTGCCACCACAATCGCTCTGCCGTTTCCGGCAAGAATATGTGTCCCTTTGAAAATCATATTTTTCTGCTCCGCGGTTGGCAGACTGTCTCTCTCCAGAGTATCGGCAATTTTATGCACCGGCTCCGATTCGCCCGTAAGAGCTGCTTCGTCAATTTTAAGATTTGTGGCCGTAATAATTCGCGCGTCTGCCGGCACTTTTTCGCCTTCCTGTAAAATAATGATGTCGCCTGGCACTACTTCGCTGTCAGAAATAATAAGCTCTTTTCTTTCGCGAAGCACAGTCGCTCTTGTTTCAACGAATTTCTTGAGTGCCCGAAGCGTGTTTTGCGCTTTGCCTTCTTGGATTGCCCCGACGACAGCGTTAAAAAAAAGCACGGCGAGAATAATCGAGCCGTCTATGGTTTCACCCATTGCAAAAACAACCATGCTTGCCGCAAGAAGAATATAAATCAGCGGACTTTGAAACTGGCGCAAGAAAATAATGGGAAAGCCATCCACTTTCCCTTCGGGAAGTTTATTAAAGCCGTGTTCCTTTAGGCGTTCCGCCGCCTCTTCTTTTGTTAAACCGTGTTCACGCGATTGAAACGCATCAAGAATTTCGGTAACTTCTTTGGTATGCCACTGATTCATATTTACAAAATCTGATAAATAATTTCATAAACTATACTTAAAGTCAAAGTAATAAGCAAAAGCGCCCTTTGCCAAAAACCAAACGGCAGGAATTTGACGCGCGAGAGGCCTTGCGCGCGCATTTTCTTTAAAATAAAAAAAACCAAGATGCCGTCAATCGCGATAAACACTCCGCCGACAATAGACACAAGTTTTACAAAATCAATCCTGGTCAAAAGGAAAATCACAGCGGGCAGAAGCGCCACCAGAACCCAAGATGCGAGCTTAGGCAAAGCAAGGTCAAGCTCATAAATTTTTTTAAGGTCGTACCCCAAAGCCAAAAAAGAAGAAAACATGGAAAAAGCGCTGATAAACGCGCCGACCATTATAACACGGCTACCCAAAACCTTGGACAAACCGGAAAAAACGTCTTTGGTAACCTCCATTCCGGTTGCCATCAGCACCGACGCCGCGAAAATAAAATAAAGCAGAAGCGGAAGAGAGGTGATTAAAATAATTACCGATTTGAGCTTGTGCTCAATGTTGCCGCGCCTGAAAATTTCCCTCGCGTCGGCGATTATGGAAAGGCCCGCTAGGGCGAACACAAACACGCCGAAAGAAAAAAACGGGTCGCTCCCGTAAAGGGGTAAATTGGAAAAAGAGCCGGCCCTAAAAGAAAAAAACGCGATGCCCAGCTCCATTAACACGACAACGCTCATAATCAAGAAATTTATTGAGCCGATGCGTTCCACCCGGGAATAGAATAAGACAGAAGCGGCCGCCGCGAAAAAAAGCAGTGACCAAGCCATGGCGTTGCCGCCAAAAACCACAAAAAGGAATTGCCCGCCTAAAATGCCGTAAGTCAAAAGCACGGCGTTAAAAAGCAAAAGCTCGCTGGTTTTGGAAAGCGCTCCGGCAAATTTTCCCAAATACAGCTCCGCGTATCCCGGGAGCCGGTGCCGCGCTTTCGTGTTGGTCACAATTTCTCCGTAAGCCAAATGGATTGAAAGCACCAAAAAAAACGCGAGAGCGCCCATGCCGAGAGCCGCCCAAAAACCGGATACGCCCACAGCGTATGGCAGTATGAATATGCCGGAGCCGATTATCACGCTTCCGGTAATTCCTATCGCCTCCCAAAATGGGGATATCCGAAACGGCATTCTTTAAAAAATTAACTCGGCCCTTCGCCCTGATGAATTTTATTTTCCAGCGAACGCAAAGCCCAAAGCACTAAAAGCGTTAAAATCGTCGCGTAAACAGCAATCGCATAAAGCCCGAAACCGGCAGCCATGCCAATGGCGGCTGTTGCCCAAAGGCCTGCCGCCGTGGTAAGCCCCTCCATATGCTCGCCTTTCATAAAAATTAGGCCGCCGCCGATAAAACCGATGCCCACGACGATATTGGCGGCGATTCTTGCCGGGTCAAAAGCAGTGCCCAAAACGCTGGCAGAGGAAAGTATCGTAAAAAGCGCGGCGCCTATTGCCACCAAAGTATAGGTTCGGAGTCCTGCCGGCTTTCTTCTATGTTCCCTTTCAAATCCTATAGCCATACCTAAAACCGCGGCCAAAGTCAGCTGTTTGATCATCCAAATTATTTCTGGAGTTAAAAAGTCGTTGTACATAGGTTTAAATATTAATTGTTTTTTCTTTTTTGATAAGCTCTAAAATCTTTTCGACTAGCTTGTTGGGGTCCGAATCGTAAACAATATTACCGGAACCGCGGTGAGATTTGGCGATTATGTCTTTAATAACGTCCGTGGAGCCGCCGGAGCCATCTAAAACTCCTATGGGTTTACCATCCTCCAGCGCGATGGTAAACTCATTAATTGTTCCCCACCTGCCGCAACCGACAATCACTGCGTCGGCGGCCCGTGTAAGCAAAAGATTCCTACCGGAATACCCAAAACCCGTATAGATTATTATATCCATATAATCCACAGGTAGCTTGTAGACCTCAATATGTTCTTTTTCAGACGAAGCCGGTGAAAGCCCGATAATAAATCCCCCCGCTTCTTTGGCGCCTATCGCCGCCCACATCGGGAAACCGGTTGTGGCGCCGTTCACCAAAACCGCGCCTGATTTTACAATTTCTGCGCCTAAGATCCTAGCTTTCTCCAAAGTGTCCGGCGCGCAATGCCCCGTATCCGCCGCCCCCGACACGCAGATTTTATACTTAAGATGTATGTGCTGTCCGTCCATTCTCACATTATACCCAATCTCTCAAAAACTTTCACCCTTAACTTATACCCCATGCAATGCTTCAAAATTCCAAGATAAGATTGTAAATTTTTAGCGTTAATTTTCTTAAACATCCTTCTTTTAGTTGTAGTTCGCAAAACTCTGTGATACGGCAAAACCACGTATCCCAAAAAATCTATGCCTTGGCTTAATTTTCTAATAAAAACTTTATTGGGGTGAAGTTGCAATTTAAGCCTTTCTTTTAAAAATGATTTAATAATTGGCAAAAGCAATTTGAGATAATTTTCGCGCCGTGAGAGAATAATAAAATCATCAGTGTATCTAAAATAGTATTTAATTTTCAACTTATGTTTAATAAACTGATCAAACTCGTTCAAATAGATGTTGGCGAAAAGCTGGGAAGTGAGATTCCCAATCGGAAGGCCGCATTTGCTCTCTCTCTCTCTTGGATTTTTGGATTCAAAGCTGTCAATAATCTCCGCACAAAGCCAAAGCGCTTGAACATCTTTAATCCGACGCACCAGAATTTTTTTGAGTATTTGATGGTCAACAGAGTAGAAAAATTTTCTAATATCGCACTTCAGAGCAAAACATGGCCCGGAATAATTCCGGCTTGCTTTTCTGGTCGCATTTTCCATCGCCGCAACGCCTTTATGCGTTCCTTTGCCAATGCGGCAGGAAAAGGAATTGGCAATAAAGGTCGGCTCAAAAATTGGACTTAAAACTCTGAAAACCGCGTGATGCAAAACCCTGTCGCGCACCGCGGCTTTGTGGATATGCCGAACTTTCGGATCGCGGACATAAAAGCCATGATACGGCGCATGGCGATAGGCACCGGCAAGCAACTCATAATGAAGCTTAAAGATGTTTTCTTCAAGATTAAACTCGAACGCCTGAATGTCCGGCTTATTTTGTTTCCCTTTTTTAAATTTATCCCATACAGAGAACAAATTCTCCAACAAGGTTATTTTATTAAAAATATTTTCACAAATTTCCATTATGAGTGACTTTGATATACCGATTTTTAAAAAGACTTATGAGCTTTATAAAACTTTCCATGAATGTCTAAGGTTTTTCCCAAAGCAAGAAAAATATACGCTTGGCCAAAAAATAGAAAATGTTATTTTGGAAGCTATGGAATTAATACTTCAGACCATCTATTCACCAAAAAATACAAAATCAGAAATAATCAGAAAAGTAAGCCGCAAAATTGATCTTCTTAAATATCTTTTTCGCCTCGCCTTTGAAACAAAAAGTTTAAATATAAAGAAGTATACCACCCTAGAAGAAATGGTGATAGAAATAGGCAAAATGGTTGGCGGATGGTTAAAATCAAACTAAAGAGCGTCGCGGGGGCGCTCTTACAGAAACTACCAGAGGACGAGCAGCGATGTTGTCGTTGCGATTCGACGCCGAATTGTAATTGACGTTGGCCAAACCGCCGTTCTTACGATTACTGCCGTAAAGCCGGTTGGAGTCCTCAAAGTTGTTTCAAGCTGTCCGCACTCACCGAAGATTTAATCTTTTTAAAAATTATCTCTCCTGAAATCCGCGTCTAGCGGATAGTTTTTTACGCGGCAATCTCGCATTTGCAGGTACCCGCTCTAGCCTAAAACAAGGAGTTTCAGTTCTGCTTTTGCAAGCAGGAGCGAATGCGAGAATAAACCTTGATTTATTCTACATTAGCTTCGCTCAAGTTTAGCTTATCTTAAAAATTAAAAATAAAAAAGAGGAGAGTGCTAAATTTCAGCACCCTCCAAACCCAAAGGACCAAAAACCAAATCCTTAAGTGAAACTCACCAGAGGACGAGCAGCGAAGCTGTCGTAGCGACTCGACGCCGAACTGTAACTGACGCGGGCCAAACCGCCGCTCCTACGACTACCGCCGCAAAGCCGGCCGGAGCCCCCAAAAACATCTTCAAACCACTCCCACATATTGAACCGGCCGCGGTTTGAATCATAGACATTGCCAATGAAGTTGAATTCTCCGGCACGCTCCAAACGAATTTGAGCTCGCGTAACTTGCAAAGCCGAGGCCATGTGAGCTAAAACGACATCGTTCCATTCCTGCGGCGTTATCACAAAACGCGAACCCCAAGGCGTGTTGTCGTATTTACCGACAACCTTCAGGTCGCGGCGCAGCCGCTCAATAATTGGCGCCCAAGGGTCATCCGGAAAAATCTGGCTCCCGTCGGTATAATTCGCACCAATAGAAAAATCCGCCAGGCACCAACGGCGCTTCAAAGTTATGGCGTCAACGCTCACCTTTCCCTCTTGGATTTGCTTGTAAAGCCAGCTTTCCGGCATTACATAATCTTTGAGCTTCAAATCTTCTGCCAGAACGAGTTCTGGAAAGAAAACTGGGCGCATATTGTACTTGGCGGCGTTTTCCAGAAACGCCGACGTCCAAAGGCCAGGGATAGGATCAACTTGCACGCGCCGCCTAAAAAACTTCTTGAGCTTTCTGCGGACTTGCGCACGGATTTCATCGGCCCATTTTGGCCCTCGCACTACCGCTTCAAGAGGATTCTTCCCTTGGAGCGTGAGTGCGATGCGCTCCACCCAAAGGTCTCCATCCGGCCCAGACCACTTTTCCAACATATCTCTCTGCAAGCCAAGCACCTTACTCGGCAAGCAACCGACCACGTCTAATTTGGCCATGGTCAGCCTCCTTTCTTTTTGTTAAAAAACACGCCTTGCCTGGATCCAAGGCCCCAGGTTAGCCCTTTCGCTTCTATTTAGCATTATTTTAAGCTTTCTGTCTTTATTATACTCCTATCCGTAAACTTTGTCAAATATCAAATTAATCCGCTATAGCAAATTAATTTGCACTTTATATTTCCACACTCTCGCCGTATTTTGGGGCGTAGGCCTCGATGCCCAGATTGTCGCGGATTTTTTGGACAAGAGTTAGAGAAGATTTCGGTTCGCCGTGAGTTGTATAAATTTTTTTTAGAGTGTCGGATTTTTCGCGGACGAATTCAAAAAGCGCCGCGTAGTCTGGATGCGCGGAATATCCGTAGATGGTTTCTTTGCTGCAGCGAACCGGAATTTTTTCTCCAAAAATTGTAACTTCATCGGCGCCGTCTTGAATTCTTCTCCCTAAAGACGCCGGGGATTGATAGCCGATAAACAAAATGGTGCTTTTTGGGTCTTGTAAATACCTCCGTTCGTGGTGCAAAATCCTGCCTCCGGTGGACATCCCGCTTCCCGCGATAATAATCTTGGGCGAAGGCGCGTTATTTATTTTTTTAGATTCTTCTGTCGTCAAAGCCACGTGAATCTGCGGGAAATTTAAAAAAGAAAAAGATCTTTTATCAACATATGCCTTGTTGAGGTAAGAATAATATTTTTGGTAAACTTCCGTCGCGCGGATGGCCAGCGGGCTATCCAAAAAAATCGGGATGTTTGGAACCTGTTTTTTCCGCAGCATATCTGATATTTCCCAAAGAAGTTCTTGTGTTTTTTCCAAGGAAAACGCAGGAATCATGAGCACTCCGCCCTGTACGATGCTCTGCTCTATCACTCTCTCCAATTTTAATTTTTTTTCCTCAATACCTTCGTGTTCGCGGTCGCCGTAGGTTGATTCCAGCACCAAAATCTCCGCCCCCACGACTTTCTCAAAACCATTAAGCAACGGGTTGGCTGGATTGCCCAAGTCCCCGCTAAATAAAATATTTTTCCCTCCGCTTCGATCGGGACAAGCCACCAAAATCATGGCCGAGCCCAAAACATGCCCTGCATCGTAAAAAGTCACGGCGAAATCACCAATCTGCAGGCGTTCGCGGTAATTTTTGCCTTCCCAAAAAGACATAACGCGGTCAACATCTTCTTCGGTGTAAGGAACCACACCGCCATCACGCTCGGCTTCTTTGATCATAACGCCGACGCTGTCTTTTAACATAATCTCCGCCAAATCTTTTGTGGGATGCGTTGAATAAATTTCCCCGCAGAAACCTTCTTTTACCAGCTTCGGAATCCTCCCGGTATGGTCAACGTGCGCGTGGGTCACAAAAAGCGCCTCTATGCTTTTGGGATCAAAATCAAATGGTTTCTGGCTCCGGATATCGCAAAACTTTGGGCATTGAAAAAGTCCGCAATCTATTAAAATTTTATTTTTGCCGCCTGCCTTGCCGGCAGGCAGGTTCTCCAACAAAAAACAGCTTCCGGTAACCTCCTGCGCAGCGCCGTAAAAAGAAAGTTTGATCATAAAACTAAAACGAATCCGGTAGCTCCGCCAAGTAAATCAAAAAACAAATCGGAAAGGGTGTCTTCGTATATGCCTGGCAAATAAGTAAATCCGGCATGCCAAATAAATCTATCCCAAATAAATTCAAAAAATTCCCATCCGACGCCAACCAGCGCGACCAGCCCGATCAATGTCAAAAAAAACGCGGCCGCTCGCCAGTCGCCAGTCAACATTATCTTAAAATGTTTTATTGAAAAATTAAAAAATAAAACCAACCAAAGCCCGCCCAGAAAGTGGTGTAGAATATCCAGCCACCAAAAAAGATAATAAAGCCTAAAATAAATCGCCAAACCCAAAGTGACCACAATAAAAATCAAAAAAAATAAAATAAACACCCATGATTCAAAAAATCTTTTCATGCTAAAACATTATATGTTCATCCGCACGCTTATAATGATGAATTTCTTCAGGAGAGAACCAGTGTTCAATCTCGTGCATGGCTTCGTCTTCGTTGCCGGACGCGTGCACAATATTTTTTACTACCCTTTTTTCAACATTCGCGGCCGAAGGCGTATCCACTGAAAAATCTCCGCGAATAGTGCCCGGCAACGCTTCTATTGGATAGGTATGCCCAACCAATTTTCTCACGGTCGTTATCGCGTGCATACCTTCAATAACCATAGCCACAACCGGGCCCACAGTCATATAGTCCAAAAGCCAGTCCTTTACTTGTTTCCCTATTTCAACGGCATTTTCCGTACCGAAGTGTTCTTTTACATCTATATTTTTGTTTTTGAAAAATTCGCTAGTCCTTGACCCAACATTTGAAAACCATTCATTATGCGATGGATAATGTTGATCAATATGCTCCGAAGTGGGCCAAACCATCTTTAACGCGATGATTTTAAGTCCGCGTTTTTCAAAACGCAAAATTGTTTCGCCGATCAAACCGCGAATTACGCCGTCTGGTTTTACCAGAACCAACGTCCTCTCGTCTTGGGGTTTTGCCATATTTCAAAAATATAACAGATTACTTTTCTTTTTGCAAAGTCAGCTGGCCTCCATTGATATTTAAAATAATCGTGCCATTGATGTCAGTGCGTAAAATTTGGACGCCAATGGTTTCAAGACCTGACAGAGTTTGTTGATGCGGGTGCCCGTAGCGGTTTTTGGCGCCAACCGAAATCACTGCGTATTCCGGCTTTACGGTTTTTAGAAAATCCGCGGTGCTGGAAGTTTTGGAACCATGGTGGCCCACTTTTAAAACATCGACGTCCTCTAAAACTCCTTTTTGCAGTAAATAGCGCTCCAGATTTTTTTCAGCATCAGCCATAAATAAAATTTTCTTGCCCTCAAAATCCAGCTCACTGACCAAAACTGAATCGTGGACATTGTTTAAAATCTGCCCCTCAAAATATTTATCCGGTGACAAAAAGGTTAAAGTGGCGTTTTTAAAAAATGAGAGTTTGGCTGGCTTATTTATAATTATCTTTTTTATTCGTTTTTTGGAAATCAAATCTTCGAATTCCTTCGCTTCTGCGGTATTATAATCCACCCCGCTCTCTATTACCTCTCCAACATTGTACCTTTTTAAAACCTCAATCAGCCCAGAGACATGATCGGCATGCGGATGAGTCAAAATAACGGCGTCTATCGAATGATCGTAGAACGGCATAACCCTGCCCAAAAGCGGCAGGATTTTGTTGGAGGGCCCGCCGTCAATTAAAATCTGCTCGCCGTTTTTGGTATTAATGAAGATTGCTTCTCCTTGCCCCACATCAAAAAAATAAACCCGAAGCTCGGGCTCCTGCTCCAGATTCCACACATACAATCCACCTAAGACTACTAGCGCCGCCAAAAATAGCAGCCCCCCAAATAGAATTTTATTTTTGTGAAGTTGTAAAAAGATTTTCATACTCAAAAATTAAAATAAATCACGGCCCAATCAAAGCTCGCGAAAAACTGGGCTGCTAAAATTTGAAATTTTATCAAAAAATATGGGACTAAAGCCAAGGTTGCGCCCAAAAAATTCGAGAAAAATCCCAAAATACCGGCCGCGAAACTGAAAAACATAATTGTCGGCACAAAACCGACAATTACGATATTAGCTAAAGGACTTAGATAGGACACTAAATTGCCCCAGGAAAGAAGAAGGGGGGTTACAAAAATTTGGGCGGAGAGCGTGGAAGCAGCCGATTCACGAATACCCAAAAATTTCGGGAGAAACCAAAGTTTTTTCATAAACCAAGAAGAAAAAAGTATCAAGCCCAAAGTCGCCAAAAAAGAAAGTTGAAAACCGCGGTCAAACCGGATATACATCGGATTCCAAAAAGCCATAAAAAAAGCCGCCCACAAAAGGCCGAGTACTGCGACGTAGCTCCGGCCAGTGCGCATAGCCAAAAGGCCGATTACAGCCATAATCGCGGCCCGCACCGCCGCTGGCTCGGCCCCGGTCATTATAGTGAAAACTAAAATTCCAAAAAGCGACCCTGTCCACGCCAAAAAAACTGGCAGCATAAATCCTAAAAAAGCCATGATAAACGCGCCCACAACCGTAATATTGTACCCAGAAAGCACCAAAATATGTATTACTCCCGCCTTTCTGAAATTATCCAAAATGTTCTGCGGTATTACACCCTCAATACCTAATAGCATGCCTGAAGCCAGTGAAGCTTCTGGCTCCGGCATAATACTTTTTAAGCTTTCTTCAAATTTATTTTTTATAAAAAAGAGCGAGTTTAAAAATTTATTTGGAGAGTAGCCAATTTTTTTAATTTCTGGAAAAATCATTTGGGAAAAGATTTGTTGTTTGGCCAAAAATTTCGCTGTATCAAACCCAGCGTAAGGTTCTGGTTCGGCTACTGTTCCGAAGATTTCTAAAACATCACCGTATTTATATTCCGGATAAATTCTTTTTACTATCAAAAGCCGACCCAAATCGGTTTCCAAAACGATTTGGGAGCTGTTTTGTTTGAGAGCGCTTGACAATACCTTGCCCTGCAGAGCTAAGGTTTGTCCATAATAATTGTGAAGCTGATCGGCCGCGATTTTATTTTCAAAAATTGAAAATCGGGCGACGCCAATCAGAAAAATTAAAAATGCGAGACTAAAAATTAAAAATCTGCCGTCAAATTTTAAAAAATAAAAAACAAGTAATAAACCTAAACCAATTCCCACTAACAATAAATTAATTGTCCACGGCACATTAAAAAATGAGCGGAGGCCGACCCCCGCCAAAAACGCGACCAAAAAATATGGTGTATATTTTATTGCCACAGTCGGCCTTGATCGGAGTCCAGCGCGGCGTTCACTAATCTGTCCGCGTCACGATTTTTCTCTCTCCGAACATGGCTGAAAGTAACCTTAGCAAAATCCATTTTTAAATTCCACACCGTGATAAACAATGGAAACATACGCTCTTCCTCAATTTTATATTCTCCATTTAGTTGCTTTGTCACGAACTCCGAATCCATTTTAAAATTTATTTCCATCTTTTTTGTTTTTTCTTTGCCAAAAAGCGCTTTTATCTTTTTCAGCGCGAAAATCACTGCTCCATACTCGGCCTCATTATTGGTTTTAACACCCAGCTTTTCTCCATATTCTTTTATCGTCCGCCCCTTCTCATCCGTAATCACCACTCCAAGCGCAGCCGGCCCCGGATTTCCGCGCGAGCCTCCATCGGTGTAGACAATAAGTTTTTCCTGCCTGCCGGCGGGCATGGCTTTAGACATGTTTATTTAGATATCTTTAATAATTCTGATAAAACAATGGGTAACTCTTTAACTCCGTCGCTGCCGCTAAAATGCCTCTTATTTCGCTCTATAAAAATTTTTGCCCCTAATTTTCTTTTAAAAATATCGGCATTTGCCTTAAGCGGCACATATAAATCGTTGCTAGAAAATATCGCGACAAATTTATTGCCAGCAGTTTTTATTTTTTTAAAATCTAATTGCATTTCCAGCCAAGGTTTTACAATCGGTTTCTCTTCGGGCTCTAAATTGATCAATTTAAACCAGCCGGCAACGGAAATTACCCCGCCGACTTTTTTATTGGCTGGTAGTTTCTCCAAATAACGAAGTATTGCTGGCAAACCAATACTATGCCCAACAAAATAGGTATTTTTATCCGGCCGCTTCGCCAACTTACGCAATTTAGAAACCCAAGCATTTATTTTTGGCTTGCCGGCGTCAGGCATTTTCGGCACATATACTTTAAACCCGCGCTTCTCGAGCTCTTGTTTAAGCCAAGGAAACCACCCTTCTTTAGGATAACCCCACCACCCGTGAATTATATATACTATTTTTTTACTTTTTTCCACGGAAATTTCTGATTAATCGGCAATCTAAATGCAGCAGCTTTTTTATGCCCGCCACCGCCGAAATGCGAGGCAACTTCTGCTGAATCAACTTTATTTGTGGAACGTAAGCTAACCACTATTTTATCCCCCTTTTTTTGCCATATAATCCCGAGCGGAAATCCCTTTTTACGCATTGCGTCACCGATCTGGGAGGCAAGATACACAGGTGCGTTTATCGCGAGAGTCTTTTTCCGGCAAAAAACCACTCTTTCCGCGGCCTTTAAAAGATGTTTGACCAAATCATTTTCATAGCGCACCATATTTATCCCCTCTTTTATGTATTTTTTGCGAGTTTTACTTTTTTCCCACTCTTTGGCCAACTTATGCCAAACCCCAAATGACTGCGAATAGGTTCTTAAGGAAACCCCCAACTCCATGGTATAAGGCAGTTTTAATCTCCAAATATCCACGTCTTCCACGTATTTAAGTAATAAAGGAACTTTTTTGCGCGAGTGAAAATATTTCCAAGCCAGCACAGCCCCCGAATGCTTAAGATCGTAAACATATTTATGCGCAAGTTTTATAGATTTTTCAACGCTAATATGGTGGTCAATGATAGTAAGTAATTTTACGATTTTGAGTAATTGTTTAGTAACCTCTAATGGATAACAAAAATCCAACATATAGACCTCTTTATCTTTAAGATTTGGCAAAGATTGGCCGCGTTCAACGCCAAAATATTCTGCGCGTGCGCCAAATTTTTTCCAGGCGGCCCAGGCCGCACCGAAGCCGTCAATACAACCATCATGATATAAAACCATAATTTGTTTATTTTTATTCATCTCAAATACCCAACCTGTTTCAGCCAGTAATCGTTTTCCCACTCCCAGAGAGTTTTGGCTGCCAAAAAGGCTCTGATGTCCTTGAAATAATACGGAAACTCGCGCATCTCGACTATCCCTTCCGCGGGACCCCAGTAGTGGTCATCATGCGAATCGCCGCAATGCCCATTGCCATTTGTTCCGTTGGCCCGGGCGGCGCGCACTTTGTTTCTCCCGCCTTTTTCACGGAGCATCGCTCTGCACCGGAGGCATTTTCTCTGCTGGTCCACACGCAAAATCCAGCGGGTTTCGATCTCCCGCGGCAAACCCAAAGCGCGTTTTAAATCGTTTTCCTGGAGCGCCAAAACATAAGCCGCCGTCTGCAAATTGTATTCCGGATAAAATCCGGTTGATGTCTTAATATCCAACACCCCAAATTTTCCACCAACGGTGGCAAGCGCGTCAACAGTCCCCGCGTAGCGGTGAAGGGAAGACCAAATCTGTCGCTCAATGAATTCCGGATAAAAAAAAATCTGTTTTTCGTCTTGAAATTTTTGGAAAGCGGTTACTGCTGGTTCTATCTTTTTGGGAATTTCAATCCGCTCACCAACAGCAATTTTCTGCACAGTCTCATGCACAAGCGTCCCTTCCTCCGCCGATTTATTTTTTACGTCTTCCGCGGCGTCAAAACTCCCCATCTCTTTAAAAAAAACTTGAAGCCCCGGCTTGGCTTTCACTTCTAAAATTCTGGTGACCCGAGGATACCACGCTCCGCCCACTTCGTAACCATTCTCTTTCTTAAAATGTTCCACATCTTTAAACCACATATTAAATTAGTATAGCGCGGCCTATTTTTTCTTTAAAGCCTCCCGCCGAAGGCGAGGCTCGCCAAGGGCGGCAATCCCCGGGAGAGTTCCGTTGGCCAAAAACTCCAGCATAGCACCGCCGCCGGTTGAGATGAAATCAAAATTCTTTTCCAGCTTCATTTTACGAATTACCGCAACCGTATCGCCTCCGCCTACCACCTTATATGCCTTTGATCTGCCAAGACCAAGCGCCAGCGCCTGTGTGCCGTAAGTAAATCCTTTTTCGCAAAGGCCCAATGTGCCGTTCCACAAAATTAGTTTTGAATTTTTCGCTAAATTTACAAGTTCTTTAACCGTATTCGGCCCAGCGTCGTAAATTACGCCGTTTTTTGTAACCCAGTCCTCCGGAAGCAGAATTTTTCTATGCCATAAAATATTTTTTGGGATTTTTGTATTTTCAACTCTCGATCTGCCAATATCAACCCCCCGCTTTTTCAAAAAAGCGTTTCCAATCGCCCCTCCTACGAAAACCGCGTCGGCGGTTTTGATGAATTTAGAAATCAACGGTTCTTTGGTCGCAAATTTGTTCCCGGCAATCACAACCAAAAAGGGGTGCCTTGGTTTGAAAAACTTGGAGAGATTTTCCACTTCTTTTTTAAAAAGGGGCCCGACTTCATGCGGCAAAAGTTTTGGCAACAAGACAATAGAAGCGTGTTCTCTATGTGAAGCGGCAAATGCGTCATTGACATAATAGTCGCCCCAAGAAGCCAAAATTTTCGCGAACACCAAAGTATTGTCTTGTTCTCCCGGACTAAATCTTAGATTATCCAAAAGCACGACACGATTTTTATACCAATCAAAAAAAGCCTCCGGCATTTTTTTGATCGGCCCCTTAACAAATACAATATCTTTGAAAAATTTTCTGAGATATTTATGAAGGCTGTCCAGATGTATGATTTTATCGTCTTTTTCGCAGTGGGTGATTAAAATAACACTTGCCGCACCATTTTTTAAAAGAGCGCGTACTGCGGGGATAGTTTTTGCCACTCTATATTCATAGGGCCAGTTAAAATCAACTCTTAAAAGAATATTTTTGCCGCGGACTCTCATTGTATTTTTTCAACCTCTTTTAAAAGCCCGATGAATTTTTTGGCATCCAGGCTTGCACCACCAACCAATAGCCCGTCCACCGCTCCATCTTTTACAAAAGCACGGGCGTTTTTGTCGTCCACCGAACCACCGTAAAGCACCGAGATTTTGGAAGCGGTTCTTTTCCCAACCATGCGGTAAAGTTCTCGGCGGATAATTGTCGTAATTTCGTAAATGTTTTGGGGATTATCAGCTCGCCCCCGCCCCGCTGTGCTGATCGCCCAAATCGGTTCATAAGCAACAACCAAATTCCGGAATAATGATTTTTTAATGCGCGTGAGCCCTTCATGAAGTTCGTCACGGATAATTTTTGGAAACGCTACTTCTTTTTGCCTTTCCGCCTCGCCCACGCAAAGCACAGCCCGCATGCTAGCTCCCAAAACTGCCTTCAATTTTTTATTTACAATTTCATTTGTCTCGCCCAAAGCGCGTCTTTCAGAATGGCCAACAATCACCAATTTTACGCCGGAGGCCTTAAGTTGATCGGCGGAAATTTCTCCAGTGTAAGCCCCTCCCTTTTCCCAGAATATATCCTGCGCCGCAAGTCTTAAATTTGATTTGCCAGATAAAATTTTTGAAATAATAGGAATATATAAAAATGGAGGGGCGAGAACTGCTTCAACATTTTTTAAACTCTTAGCTCCTCGCCTAACTTCGTCCGCAAGTTGCAAAGCTTGTCGTGCTGTTTGGGGGTTCATCTTCCAATTTGCAATAATTATTTTTTTCATTTCCTCAACAATTTAGCGGTTTCTTCGGGAGAAATTTTGACAACATCAATCCCAGCCCCCAATTCCAACCCGCCCCAAGTGGCAAGGCGCGGCAAAATTTCCAAATGCCAATGATAATGTTCGACATTGCGTTCCTTGGGAGGCGCGGTGTGGATGAACATATTGTAATCAGGATTTTGTAATGTTTTAAAAATTTCAGAGAGTATTATTTTTAAGGTGTCAGCTAAATCATTTCTTTGTGTTTGGTCAATCGCTTCAAAGCGCGGCTCATGAAATTTGGGAAAAATCCTGATCTCATAGGACACTCGCGAAGCGTAAGGCGCTAAAACAACAAAATGCTTATTTTGATAAATTATACGGTTCTTTTCTTTTAATTCACTTTTTAAAATAGCGCAATGAACGCATTTTTTATTTTCTTGAAAATACTTTCTAGAGCCATCCAAACTTCTTCTAACGTCCGGTGGAATTATGGGAATGGCGAAAATCTGCGAATGCGGATGCGGCACTGTGGCTCCCGCGCGTGATCCGTGATTATGAATTATCAAAATATAATCCACGCAGAGTTCTGCGGAAAGCGCTTGAAATCTTGACTGATATGCTTCAATAATCAGCTCGATTTCGCTTTTGGTCATCAGCCCGAAATGTTTTTCGTGCGAACGCGTCACAATTACTTCCTGAAACCCGACGCCGGTTTTTTTTGAGTGTATGCCACACTTCTCCAACGGAGGACAAATTCGAGAACTCGCCACAACCGGATATTTATTCGGAAAAATCTGAATCCACCAGTCTTTCAGATTCTTCCCACCCGGCCTGGGTATCCACAGCAAAATTTTTTCTTGTCTTGACTTTTTAATATCATCAAAAGGGCATTTTGATTTTGGAAGTGGTTTGCTCTCCACCTTTTTAAAAAATACAGGTTTTTTTTGAGTGTCCGTTGAAATCAAAACCCAGTCTCCAGAAACAATGTCTTTGCGAAATTCTATGGTAGACTTCATAAATTAAATCTTTAATTTATTTAACGATCTCCTGATTTTAAAAACCTCCCAAAGGGTGCGGAAGTAAGCCGTAAATTTTACAGCAGAGCGCGGATCGTTGACCCAATTGGCCGGAATGATTCCGATTTTGTATTCGAATCGCTTGGCTAGCGCCAGAGTTTCCACATCAAAAGCCCATCTGTTTATTTTCGCCGCGGAAAAAATTTTTTCAGCGGCGAAATCGCGAAACGCCTTAAAACCGCATTGAGTGTCCCAAATTCCCGGAACCGCTATCCATTGAATATATAAATTGCCTAAGTTGCCAAGCACGCGCTTCCACCATGCCTGCGCCACGGCTTGCCGTGCGCCGGGAGCGTCTTTTGCGTTACGAGAGCAAATTACTGCGTCAAAACCTTTGTCAAAAAGCGGGCGCATTTTATCAAAATGGGAAATATCCGTGGCGTTGTCCGCATCGGCAAAAAGGCGGACTCGGCCGTAAGCCGTAAGCATCCCCTCCCTGACAGTATAGCCCTTGCCCATATTTTTTTTACGGTCAATGAAGCGCAAATTCTTAATCTCGCCTGTCATCTCATTAATAATCTCGGGCGTGCGGTCGCGCGAGCCGTCATTTACAACCAAAATTTCATAACTATACGCCTGCGCTAAAAAATATTCTTGAAAACGGCGCAATGTTTTCGGCAACTTCTCCGCCTCGTTATATGCCGGGACAATAACCGAAAGATAAATATCGGGCTTAGGCATTCTTTTATTCTAGCATAAAAAATATCCCAAACTAAGTTTGGGTTAGAATCTCCGCCCCGTTTTTAGTTACCACAACCGTATGTTCAAAATGGGCGGAGCGAGAGCTGTCTTTAGTAACCCATGTCCAGCCGTCTTTTGCGATTTTTACTTTTGGACTGCCTTCAGTGGCCATTGGTTCCAAGGCAATTATCATTCCTTCAACAAGTTCTGCACCAATTCCTTTTTTGCCAAAATTCGGTATTTCCGGATCTTCGTGTACGGCTCTCCCAACGCCATGCCCCACCAACTCGCGCACTACACCAAACTCCTCGCGCTCCAAAAAACTTTGAATGGCATGCCCGATATCGCCAACTCGCGCTCCCGCGCGTACTTGAGCGATGCCGATCTCCAAAGATTTTTTTGTCGCGTTGATTAATTTATTTGTCCCGCCGCCGACCAAAACCGTAAGCGCGGTATCCGTATATAACCCTTCCCCGCCTGCCGACGAGGCAGGCCAAAGCATTCCTATGTCCAACCCTACTATATCTCCGTTTTTTAAAGCCCTATCGCTAGGCAGCCCATGCACCACTTCGTCATTTATAGAAACGCAGAGTGAGCCCGGATACGGTATTGGCACGCCACGCACTTTATATCCTTTAAATGATGGAGTGCCTCCGGATTTTAAAATTAAATTTTCGGCCAAGTTATTAAGCTCTCGGGTCGTGACGCCTTCCTTCGCGTTACTAGCAGCCTCGTTTAAAACAGCGGCAAGTTTCTTGCCGCCTTCGCGTAAAATCTCAAGCTCTTTTTGGTTTTCGATAATCATAAGCCAACTGCTTTTATAATATCCTTGTGAACTTTTTCTATTGATTGCTCGCCGTTGATTTCCACAAGCTTATGTTTTGTGTCTTTTTTATAAAATTCAATAGTCGGAACAACTTCTCTTTCATAATATGCGAAACGGCGCTTAATGCTCTCGGAGCCATCGTCGGACCGCCCCCTTTCTTTCATGCGCGCGCCTGCCCATGCCTCGCTTACATTCAGACAAACATGAAAAATATTTTCTCTGTCGTAAAAATAAAACATTTCATCCAACGCTTCCGCTTCCAGCGCCTGACGCGGAGAGCCGTCTATAATAATGTGGTTGCTGTCGGTAACCCCATGAATAAATTCCGTCGCGTAAGCCCAAATAGCCAAAGAATTCGGGGTTAACTCGCCGGACTCTAAGCTTTTTTTATTTAATAGCCTTGCAGTAAAAAATTCCGAGTGACTGGCAAGCTCTCTCAAGCGCGCGCCGGTATAAACATAAAGCACGCTTCCTGGGCCGTTTTTTTCTTCCAATACTTTTTTAAAAAGTTCCGCTTGCGTGCCTTTACCGCATCCGGAGCGCCCAATAAAAACAATGTTGTAGCGTTTATCATTCATACGCGCGGAGCGAAAGCTGTCCCTCCACCTGCTTGGCCGTTTCCAAAACTACGGAAACCACAATGAGGAGTGCTGTGCCGCCGATGGTCAGAGTGGAAATGCCGGTCATGGCGCGCAAAATAAGCGGTAACACTGCCACCGCGCCCAAAAATAAAGCCCCAACAAAAGTTATGCGCGTCACGATTTTGCTTAAAAATTCAGCTGTGGAATTTCCCGGGCGAATGCCTGGCAAAAAAGCTCCGCTTTGCTGTAGATTTTTGGAAACCGACTGGGGGTCAAACGTGACAGCGGTGTAAAAATAAGTGAAAAGAAAAACCAAAAGAAAATACGCCGCGGCGTAAGTCCATGGGCCCGCGAAAAAATTAATTATAAAAGACGAAACAATTTTTAAAAGAGCGTTTGCAGAACTGGCGAAAAAGCTGGCAATCATCTGCGGCAGAAGCAAAATAGAAAGCGCGAAAATTATCGGGATAACTCCAGCTTGGTTTACTTTCAAGGGAAGATAAGTAGTTGTGCCACCGTACATGCGCATACCGCGGATTCTTTTAGCATAGTAAACCGGAACTGGCCGGTCACCTTCCGATATATAAACGACGGCCGCCACGGTTATAACCGCGATCGCCGTAAAAGCAATGAGCGTCGGCAACTGCGACGCATCATATGCCAAAAAAGTCTGCCGGAGGTCTGAAGGAAAACTGGCCACAATACCGGCGAAAATAAGTAAAGAAACGCCATTTCCTAAAGCGTATTCGGAAATCAGCTCGCCTATCCACATCAGCAATATAGAGCCAGCCGCGACAATTATCACATTGGCGAATTTTTCGTAAAAAGTCAAAAACTGCACAATCTCCTGTCGTTCCAATATGGTGAGCAGTCCGAACCCCTGCACCAAAGCCAAAGGCACGGTTAAAAGGCGCGAATATTGGTTAAATTTCTGCCTGCCGGTTTCGCCTCCCTCCTGCGCCAGTTCTTTTAAAGCAGGAAAAATCATTGTTAAAAGTTGCATGATAATGGAACCCGTAATATAAGGGCCAACTCCCAGCATCATAATTGAAAGATTTCCCAAGGCGCCTCCAGAAAAAAGGTTCAAAAGCCCGAAAAATTGGTTGGCCTCAAAAAATTGGCGGAGCTTTAAAGCGTCAATCCCTGGAATGGGAATGGATGAAATCAAGCGGAAAACCGCCAAAAAACCCAGAAGATATAAAAATTTCCGGCGGAGATCAATGTCTTTTAAAATAAGCTTGAATTTTTCCCACATGTTAGCCGATTTTTTCTTTGACTGATTTGGACATTAAAATATTTTTATCAAAAACCAATTTTTTTGAAAGATTGCCCGCCTTGCTGTGAGGCAGGCCGTCACCCAAAATTTTCACTTTTGAAAATTTGTTTCCCCGCAACTTTATCAAGCCACGTTCAATTAAAAGTTTCGCAGTCACTTTTTCGCCGTCCTTAAACGCCTTATCCAGTGCCCCCCAATTCACCACCGCCGGTTTGGCTTTGCTGGCATTCACCGATTGAGCCCGATTTCTGCCGTAGCCCCGGCGTTTGTGCATCTTCTTTATAATATCACGGATTTGCGGGCGAATCTTGCGTCCGGAGCGCGATTTCTGCCCTTTAATTCCTCTGCCCGAAAACGACCCGCGCTTGCCACCCCGCCCGATTCTTTTGGCTTTTTTATTATTTGATTTTAACAAATTATGAACTTGCATAATGCCAACTATGCTAGCTTAAAAACCTCCGGTATGCAAGCACTTGACACAAATAAACAGGTATGCTAGCTTTAAATCAGATGTAAATCAAGTTTAAATTATTGGCGTGCCCAACAAAATTCCTTGAAAGGAGGAATGTTTATGGCAGAACAGCAAAAGAAACGGCCTTTTCACGAGACGATCGTGGATGCCACTGAGCGGGTCGAAAACGCCGAACAGTTAGCGTTTCTGGCGCCGCTTATTGCCGAGACCAAGATCCCGAAGAATCACGACACCATTGTGGCTGTCTGGGACAGCAAGCGCGAAGAATTAGGCCTCGAAGACAATGAACTGCTTTTCGGTGTGCGAGCAGCCGTTCTTCGGCAGAAAGAGGAGGCCGAAGAGGAAGCTGCAAAGAATGCCAAGAAAGCGGAAGGCGTTGGGTCATCCACGGCCTAATACCACACTCCGTGACAAGATTCTCCATTTCAACGGGCGCTGATTTTCAAGACGGCGCCTTTTTCTTTTTCATAGAATTTACCACACCCAAAAACCGAAAAATCCAATTTGCAATATACGTGCTATAGCTGGCAAATTGCAAATCTTAAAATCACAAAAAATCATTTGAAAATTTATTTATTTAGGGCTTTTTAATAGTTTCAGCGCTTCCAGGGTTGCCAGGGCATTGGTGAGCTTGTTTTTTGTGTGCGATAAAATTTTGGCGCTGACATTTTTAACTCCAGCCATGGCCAGCACCGTGCGGGCCGAACCGCCTGCCACCAAGCCCTTGCCCGCCTTGGCGGGTTTTAAAATCACCCTGGCGCTCCCGAATTTCGCATAAATCTCGTGCGGGATGGATTGGTCTTTGGTCAGCGGCACCGAAATCAAATTCTGCCTCGCCCGGCGCACCGCTTTTTCAATTGCCTGCGAGGTATCGGCGGCCTTGCCCAAGCCAAAACCAACGCGCCCTCTTTGGTCGCCGATGACCATCGCCGCCCGGAAAGTAAAGCGGCGTCCGCCCGCCATCACCCGCGCCACGCGCCGGAGATCAATCAATTTTTGCTCGTATTCGCTTTTTGGTTTTTGAGGTCTAGCCATAATATTTTTTTAAAATTCTAATCCTCCTGCCCTCGCGCCTTCGGCAACTTTTCGCGCCCTGCCGTGGTATTGATAGCCGCCCCTGTCAAAAACGGCTTTTTTAATATTTTTTTCTTTTGCTTTTTTTGCCAAAAGTTTGCCTGCTTCATAAGCCGCGTCTGTTTTCTTTAAATTTTTCTTTTTTGACTTAAATTCCCTGTCAGAAACAGAGAGCAAAGTTTTATTTTTTTCGTCGTCAATCAGTTGCAAAAACAAATGCTTATTGGAGCGGTAAACCGAAAGGCGCGGCTTTTGGAGAGTCCCGGAAATTTTTGCTCTTACGCGCTTATGCCTGATTTTTCTTTTTTGAGCCATAATAAATTATTACGCTGTTGAAACTGCTTTTTTTCCGGCTTTTCTCCTAATAACCTCGCCCAGATAATGTATGCCTTTGCCTTTGTAAGGTTCGGGTTTTTTCTCCGCCCTGATTTGAGCGGCTACCCGACCAGTTTGCTCTTTATCTACGCCGTTTATGGTAATAACATTTTTCTCAACTTTGAAAGTTATACCTTCCGGCGCCGGGATTTTTATCGGATGCGAAAATCCTATAGATAAAACCAGGTCATTGCCGTCAATTTGCGCGCGATAGCCCACACCTTCAATCTCCAGTTTTTTTTCAAATCCACTTTGGACGCCTTTAATGCAATTTTTAAAAAGCGCGGCGGTCGTGCCCAGCATGGCGTAAGTGTCTTTGATGGAATCTTTTTTTAGAGAAATCAGAAAAGCGCCGTTACGCTCTTCAATAATAATGTAAGTGGAAAAAGATTTTTTAAGTTCCCCTTTTGGCCCTTTAAAAATCCAGAGGTCAGCTTCTTTTTTCGCAGATACCCCAGCTGGCAAAATTATTGGTTTTTTCGCAAGTCGGCTCATAAATTTTTTACCATAATTCCATTAAAACCTCCCCTCCTAATTTATTTTTTCTGGCCTCGCGGTCCGTCATAATTCCTTTGGGCGTGGAGTAAATCGTTATTCCGAATCCATTTTTTAAAGCATAAATTTCGCGGCATCTCTGGTAAATTCTCTGCGAAGGCTTGGATACTCTCTTGCCGCCGGAAATTTTTGGGCTACCGGATTCATCGTATAAAAGTTTGACTTCTATCTGTTTGCCGCCTTTTCTACCTTTCCGTTCAACACTTTCCACATAGCCAGCGCGCTCCAAAACTGCGGCGATTTCAAGTTTAATATTGGAGTACTCAAAAGAAACGGTTTCTTTTTTGGCCGCTTGGGCATTTTTTATTCTTACTAACATGTCTGCGATTGGGTCTGTCATATTTTGTATATTATTACCATGAAGACTTTTTAATGCCCGGTATCAGGCCGTCATTTGCCAACTCCCGAAAACAAATTCTGCAAAGGTCAAAATCGCGCATATAACCACGCTTACGCCAACAGCGGAAGCATCTGCGCACCACCCTACTTTTGAATTTTGGCGGTTTTAGCGACCTTACGTATGTTGAAGTCTTGGCCATATTATTTTTTCTCAAAAGGCATGCCCAGTAATTTAAAAAGTTCTAGAGCTTCTTCTCTTTTTTCTGCGCTGGTTACAACTGTAGCTTCCAGCCCGAAAATATTTCTTACGTCTTCGCCGATCATTTCAGGAAAAATAATATGCTCTTTTACGCCAATTGTCAAATTGCCTCCCTGATCCAGCGATTTCAAAGGAATTCCGCGGAAATCCCTGGTTCTGGGAATGGCGAAATTAATCAAGCGGTCCAGAAAATCATACATCCTCTCGCCGCGCAAAGTAACCTTGTATCCGATAACCATGCCTTCCCTGGTTTTATAGGAAGCGATGGCTACTCGGGCGGGACGCGGAGAGGCTTTTTGGCCGGTGATCAGCGCCAGATGTTTTTCCACGGTTTCCACCACTTCTTTTTTATCGCGCATTTTGCCAGTACCGACATTTACAACGACTTTCAAAATACGCGGAACAGCCATCGGCGATTTAAACCCGAATTCTTTCATTATTTTCGGCACCGCTTCCTTATATTTTTCTTTAATGGATAACATAAAATTTAAATCTCGTTTTTACATCTTTTGCAAATTCTGGTTTTAACGTCTCCGGAAAATTTATATCCCGCGCGCGAACCTTTTCCGCAATTTTTGCAGAACAGCATGGCGTTGGAAGTATGAAACGGAGTCGGCAACGTCACCACCTCGCCCTTTTGGCCCTGCTTTCGCGGGCGCTGATGTTTTTTGCGAAGCGCCACACCCTCCACCAAAATCTTTTCAGATTTAGGAAAGACTCTAAGAACCTTGCCCTGCTTGCCGCAGTCTTTTCCGGAAATTATTTGCACCATATCTCCTTTTTTTATTTTCATACAATTTCTTCCGCTAGCGAAACTATTTTATTAAAACCTTTTTCTTTTATTTCTCTGGGAATAGGCCCGAAAATTCTTCCGCCTTTTGGCTCCTGGCCGTCCAAAATTACTACAGCGTTGTCGTCAAATCTGATGTAAGACCCATCCGGGCGCCTTAAGGCGTTTTTCTGCCTGACAATCAAAGCTTTATGCACTTCTTTTCTTTTGACCGGTTTTCTAGGCTCGGCGATTTTTACCGAAACGACAACGATGTCCCCGATGCCAGCGTACCTGCGGCGGGTTCCACCCAAAACCTTAATACACTGGACCAGTTTTGCTCCGGAGTTATCGGCCACGTTGAGCATGGTGCGGTGTTGTATCATAAAATTTTAATTACTTTCCATTTTTTATTCTTGGAAACCGGCCTGGTGGATTTAATAATAACCGTGGTTCCTTCCGGGATTTGCTCGTCGGCGTGCGCCTTGTATTTTTTGGAAATTTTCATAAACTTGCCGTAAAGGCGGTGTTTTTTTAGGCGAGAAACCTCCACAACCACGGTTTTGGCCATTTTATTTGAGACTATTTTCCCTTTTAATTCTTGTGCCATATTAGTGTTAGCATGCGAGCAATATTTTTTCTGATCTCTTTGGATTCTTTCACGTTTTTTGTCTTGGACTCTCTGGCGCGCATTTTGAGCGCAAGCAATTTTTCCCGCTCCTCCAAAAGAAGTCCCGTTAGTTCTGCCCCGCCTTTATTTTTTAAATCTTTTATTTTAATCTTTGCCATAAAATTATCTTGAAACAAATTTAGTTCTAATCGGCAATTTAGCCGCAGCTCGCTTTAAAGCTTCTTTGGCGACTTCTTTAGTCACGCCGTCCATCTCAAAAATTATTCTTCCGGGAAGCACCGGAAAAACGTATCCGGCCACGTCGCCTTTCCCAGCGCCCATGGTTACTTCCGGCGGTTTTTGGGTAACGGGCTTGTCGGGAAAAATACGAATCCATATTTTTCCGCCTCTCTGAATATAATTGGTCATGGCCTTTCTGGCGGCTTCCAATTGTTTTGATTTTACCCAAAGCGCTTCCTCGGCTTTGAGGCCGAAAGACCCGAAAGCCAAAGACACGCCTCTGGTTTCTTTGAGGTTTCTTTTGGTTGCCAGCCTCTGCCATTTCCTAAATTTTACTCTTTTGGGCAACAACATCTTTTTCTTTGTTAAAAATTTCTCCCTTATAAATCCAGACCTTTATTCCCAAATCTCCATACGGTAAATGCGCCCTGCCTCTGGCAAAATCAATATCAGCGCGTAGTGTTTGCAAAGGAACTCGCCCTTCTTTCAGCCATTCATACCGCGCCATCTCTGCTCCGTCTAATCTCCCCGAAAGCGTGATTTTAGCGCCTCTAACGCCCTTAGATGACATTATTTTGCTCATGGTATGTTTGAGTACTCTTCTGAAAGGCAAGCGTTTTTCCAAATCCTGCGCTACTGTTTCAACCATTACTCCGGCATGCTGTTCTGGAGATTTTATTTCTTCAACTGTGAGCTTAAGGCCTATTTTTGCAGACGCCTTTCTTATTTTTTTTAAAAATACCTCAACTTCTTTTTTTAATTTTTCTACGCCCTCGCCTCCACGACCGATTAAAAGCCCGGGCCGGGCTGTTTTTATGATTACATTGAGCGTTGAGGGAGCTCTTTCAATTTCAACCATATCTACCAGCATGCCGCGCAATTTTTTTTCAAGATGCTTTCTTAATAAAACATCCTCTTTCAGAAATTTCTGGTAATTCTTAACGGAAAACCAGCGCGATTTCCACGGCCTGATGATTCCCAATCTCATTGCGTATGGATGCGATGTATGCGTCATGTTATTTTTCTGAAAGTATAATGGTAATGTGGCTGGCGTGCTTCCTGATGGGCGAAGCCATACCGCGGGCACGGGGCATAAAGCGTTTTAATGTTGGCCCCTTGTCAACGTTAATGCTTTGTACAAATAATTTTTCTTTTTCAACATTAAAATTATGCTTGGCATTGGCGATGGCCGAATGCAAGAGCTTTTTTAAAGGCTCGGCGGATCGGCGAGCGAGAAATCCCAAAGCCGTTTCGGCTTCCTCGGCTGATTTTCCGCGGATTAAATCCGCCGCCAATCTTATTTTTCTTGGTGCCATTCTCAAATATCTCAAATGTGCTTTTATTTCTTTCATAATTTTTATTTTTTAGCCGGGATGGCAGTCGTTCCAGTGGCGGAAGCAGAAGCGGTCGCGGAAATCGCTTTGGCTTTCTCGGCTTCCTTGGCCTGCATCTCCAATTCTTTCTGCATTTTTCCACCATGCTTCACAAATTTGCGCGTTGGGGAAAATTCTCCCAAGCGATGCCCAACCATTTCTTCGGTAACCGCAACCGAAATAAAATCCTTGCCGTTATGCACTCCGAAAGTATAGCCAATCATCTCTGGAGCAATTTGCGATCTTCTAGACCAGGTTTTGATTATATCCCGCCCCCCGGATTTAAACCTGCTTAATTTTTCAAGCAGTCTCGGATCGGTGTATGGGCCTTTTTTTAAGCTTCGCGACATAATTTTAAATTAATTTTTAGTCCTCCGGCTAATTATAAATTTGGAAGAATATTTGTTACGGTTTCTGGTTTTGACGCCTCTGGTCCCTTTGCCCCATTTATTTTTGGGTCGCCTCGTTCCACGCATGGTACGCCCCTCGCCGCCCCCGTAAGGATGGTCTACCGGATTCATGGCCGAGCCTCTCACGGTGGGCCTAATGCCCAAAAGGCGCGACCGGCCGGCTTTACCGATTATCACCAGATTATTTTCTTCATTTGAAACTTGTCCTACCGAAGCCCAAGCGTTGTCTTTTATTTTTCTAACTTCTCTCGAAGGAAGTTTTATTGTTGCGTATCCGCCGTCATGAGCTACTACTTCCGCGAAACTTCCTGCGGAACGCGCCAAAACCGCCTTGCCTTCGGGAGCCAAAGCAATATTATAAATGAGAGTACCCGGCGGCAGAGCGCCCAATGGCAAGCGGTTGCCGGCCAAGATAGGAGCTTTTTTGGACACCAAAATTTCCCGCCCGGGACGGACGTCTTTCGGCAAAACCATGTAGCGCTTTTCGCCGTCTTTGTAAACAACTAGCCCGATAAAAGCCGTGCGGTTGGGGTCGTATTCAACAGACTCCACGCGCCCGGGGATATCTTTTTTATCAAATTGAAAATCAACGATTCGCAACAGTCTTTTGGCGCCCCCTCCCTTGTGGCGCGTAGTGATGCGGCCCAAATTGTTCCGGCCTCGGGCCCTTTGTTTCCCAAACACCAAAGATTTTTCAGGCGCCGGGCGCCGGCGCGTCAAAAACTCCCGGTAGTTGATTCCGGTCATCTGTCTTCTGGATGGAGATGTTGGAGAGAAAGTTTTCATAAATTAAAATTCGGTTATGTGTTGCCCTGCTTTTAATACCACTATTGCTTTTTTAAATCCCGGCTTTACGCCCAAAATCACGCCGCGCTTTCGCTTTTTGTTTCTTGCCGCGAGTATGTTTATGGACTCAACTGCGACACCGTACCTTGCTTCTATGGCATGTTTTAAAGAAAATTTATTCGCGGAACCAGCGACTTTAAAAACATATTTTCCGTCGCCAAGCATGGTTGATTTCTCGGAAATATGCGGCGCGACGATTAATCTCCACGCAAGCTCGGATTTATTTTTGGTTTGGGACGGAGCAGCAGCCTTAGGTTGTTGGTGGCTGGCGGGGGGTTTGCGTCCTCGCAACTCGTCCGAAGGACGAGTCAATGGGCCAACAACCTGAGGCTGCTGCGAAGACTTTCGTCCTCTACTTTCCTTCCTTCTCCATCCTCCGAAAATTTGCGATAAATTAAACGGCACTTGCCCCGTTAGAAAATTAAACTAAGCCCGACCGACAAAATCGGGTTTTTAAATTTTAACAAACTATATTTTACAAATTTAGCCATAATATATTATTTTCTAACGGGGTGAATTTTTTCTAATTCTTTAATACTGGATTTATCCAAAATTAAATATTTATTTTGCAGAAGCACCGAAACGTTCAAATTTCTCGGTTCTATATAATTCACGAAGGGCAGATTATGAACCGCTTTTTTAACGTCGCCCTTTGCCAAAGCTAAAAGCGCTCTACCACCTTTTTGGCCCAAATTATAAATATCTCCTGCGGTTCTTAAATTTTTAAAAATATTAAACGCTTCTCTAGTTTTGGGTTTGACCATTTCAAAATTATCAATCAAAATAATTTCTTTTTCTTTTAATTTTCTGGAAAGCAAAGAAAATAGCGCGCCCCGCCTCATTTTTTTATTTATTTTTACGCTGTAGTCCCTTTCGTTTCTCGGCCCATGGGCAACCCCTCCTCCAATCCACAAAGGAGAACGGGTTGAGCCGTGCCGCGCCCGGCCAGTCCCTTTTTGCCGCCAGGGTTTCCTGCCGCCGCCGCGAACTTCGCCTCTGGTTTTAGTGTGCGCCCAAGGGCGGCGCTTATTTGCCATTTCTCCGTCAAAGACTTGTTTTACCAAAGCTGGTTTCCAAACCACTCCAAAAATCCCCTCCGGCAATTCCGCAGTCCCCGCTTTTTCTCCTTTTATATTATATGTATTGACTTTCATTTTCTATTTTCAAACTTTAACCAAAACGAGGAGGTAGAACCTCCTCGGCTAAAAACCTTGGATTCTAATCCTTTTTATCCTCCTAAATCATATTTTTGTTCGCTTCTCACAAGTGATTTAGATATTAGCATAACCAAAAACCCCCCGCAAGGGGGGTTTTCCTCTCACTTCCACCAAACTCCCGCGGTTTCCGGGGATGGCGCCTAAAACAATCATTCTCATAAAATAAAAAGGGTTGCTCTTGCAACCCAGTAGCCCTCTTCTGTTCCTTAAGTCTTAGCGCGACTTTGGTATACACCTAACCTCAATCGCCCTTCTTCCAGCGCGGCTTCCGCTGCACCTGGTAAGCATTTCAAAGTGGTGTACAAATCGCTCCCAAAATCCCTGAATTTAATAACCTCGTCATTCTCCTTCACTTTATAACTTTTTCGAAAGTGAAAGGGAAGAGGAAACCATGCATTAAGATGCACAATCTCCTCTACGATAATGTCTGATTTCCGATAACAGACACGATGGTAGCGAGGCCCCCAGCAGACATAGTGCCCGTAGTGATCTTTTCCAACTTCATCGCCCGTAGAAGATGAAGAAAAAACCAGGTATAAAAGCGCAAGCACAAGAAACCCAAAAAAATACTTTTCCATTTGTGTACTCTCCTTTCTTTTTTCTTTACTGAATTTTCTCTGAATTAAGCCTAACAAATACCGGTTTTCTTGTCAAGCCCACATCGGCTACCCCCTAATTTCCACCAAACTGCCGCGGTTTCCGGGGATGGCGCCAGAAACGGCCAAAAGATTTTTTTCGGGAATGATTTTTATTACTTTAAGATTCCGTACCGTGACACGCTCGCCTCCCATCCGCCCAGGCATGCGCCTGCCTTTTAAAACCCTCTGCGGCCAAGTGGCGCCGATGGAGCCAGGCTCCCTTTCCGAATGCTTCTGCCCGTGAGTGCGCGAGCCTCCGGCGAAGCCGTGCCTCTTCACAACGCCCTGAAAACCCTTACCCTTGGAAGTTCCGGAAACATTAACAGCGTCGCCTTCTTTAAAAACCAAAACATCAATTTTATCCCCCACTTCCGGAAGCGAAGTGCCGGAAGTTAAAGGTTTAAACTCCTTAAACATAGCAAAATTCCCCAATTTTTTCTGTGGCTTATTGACGTTTTTTTCTTTTTTCGCGCCAAAGCCGACTTGCGGCCCGGCTTCCAGCCAAGTAACCGGCCGGACCTTCCCATCGTCGCCAAAAACCTGCGACATTTCTATTTTTTTCGCGAGAATAAATTTCATGTTACATTTTTATCTCAATATCCACGCCAGCGGGAAGATTGAGGTTAGTCATTGCTTCCACGACTTTCGCCGTGGGGTTTAAAATGTCAATCAATCTCCGGTGCACGCGCATCTCAAACTGCTCTCGCGCGTTTTTGTGCACGAAAGAAGAACGGTTCACGGTGTATTTTTTAATTTCCGTCGGCAAAGGCACCGGCCCATGTATTTCCGAGCCGTACCTTAAAGCCGTGTCCACAATTTGTTTTACGGACGAATCCAAAATTTTGTGGTCGTAAGCCCGCACGCGAATTCTTAACCTTTGCTTTTCCTCCGCTTCTTTTTCTTTTTCTTTCTCTTTGGTTTTTAATGGGCTCTTCGGCATCGCTTAATCTTTAGTTTTATTTGAGAATCTTGGTTACAACTCCCGCGCCGACGGTCTTGCCTCCTTCGCGGATCGCGAAGCGTAATTTTTCTTCCATGGCAACCGGCGCGATCAACTTTACAGTGAATTTAACCGTGTCTCCAGGCATGACCATCTCCGTCCCCGCGGGCAAAGTTACGTCTCCGGTTACGTCAGTTGTCCTGATGTAAAATTGCGGTTTATAACCCGTGAAAAATGGCGTGTGCCGTCCGCCTTCCTCTTTGGTGAGAATATAAACTTCGGCTTCAAAGTCGGTGTGCGGAGTAATAGATCCGGGCTTGGCGATTACTTGTCCGCGCTCCACGTCTTCCTTTTTAACGCCTCTTAGCAGAATCCCGGCGTTGTCTCCGGCCATGCCTTCGTCTAATTGCTTGTTGAACATTTCAATGCCGGTAACCACGGTTTTTTGAGTGTCTCGGAGTCCCACGATTTCAACTTCGTCGTTTAATTTAACTTTTCCACGCTCAATTCTTCCGGTAACCACGGTGCCGCGGCCTTCAATTGAAAAAACGTCTTCAGCCGGCATAAGAAACGGCAGGTCAATGTCGCGGACAGGTTCTGGAATATATTCGTCCAACTGTTTTGCCAATTCCAAAATCGGTTTGGCCCATTCGTCATCGGCGGATTTAGATTCTAGGGCTTTCAAAGCCGAACCGCGGATAATCGGAGTTTTGTCGCCAGGATACTCATATTTAGTAAGTAGTTCCCTGATTTCCGTTTCCACCAAATCAACCAGTTCTTTATCGTCCACCGTGTCAACTTTATTTAGAAAAACTATAATCGCCGGCACTCCCACCTGGCGCGCTAAAAGAATATGCTCTCTGGTTTGGGGCATCGGGCCATCCGCGGCCGATACCACTAAAACAGCCCCGTCCATCTGCGCCGCACCAGTTATCATGTTTTTAATATAGTCGGCGTGCCCCGGAGCGTCGATGTGCGCGTAGTGGCGTTTGTCGGTTTCGTATTCAGAATGGTGCAAGGCTATGGTAATACCACGCTTTCTTTCTTCGGGAGCATTATCAATATCCTCAATTTTCTCATGTAAAATAGCCGCCGTCAAAGTGGTCTTGCCGTGGTCAACGTGGCCGATTGTGCCCACATTCAAGTGGGGCTTTGTCCTCTCAAATTTTTCCGCCATAGTATTTAATGAAATAAACTAATAAAAATACGCATTTTGCGCATAAGGGTATGTTATATGAAAGCTAAAACGCTGTCAACCCCGTTAGAAACCTTGTTTCTAACGTGGTAAAGTGGGTAAAAACCTACACCGGAAGCTCATCTAACTCTGGCTCGGAATCCAAATCCTCGGCGAGCAGTTTGTCGGACAAAATTATTTCTTGCGATTCTTGTTCCATGTTAGTCGTTTGAAAACTTAAAAGTAGAAATCATTTGTTTCATAATAAGTTCAACTTTTTCTCCAGCCGCAGGCATTCCGAAATTGATTAGAATGCCGTTTTTATATAAAAAATAGTCGATAGATTCAACCATCCCACCAGATAATATCTTGGTCCAAATATATTTTCCGATTTGCTCGTCGGCTTTTTTGGAGGTTACACCACGAAATAGTTTTTTAATCACGTCATTATAATCAATTGTTTCTGCTGAGATAAAAATACCCGCCTTAGCTAAAATGCCCTTGTCAACATCGAATGTCTGATTGGTTAGAAAGCTTATAAAATCACCGTTTTGCTTTTCGATTTTAACTTCGGGTGGATATTTGAGTTCAAAACCATATTTTTTATTTTCGTATTTTTGTAAATTTTTTATTTCCATATTCGCGTATTGAGAAACTGCTTTTGTTTGATCCGCAAAAATTTGTGGATACTGTATTTCTCCAGTATTTGTATTCAAAACAGCCGGACCAACGCCGTCCATTCCACCATAAAAACACAATGTTTCACCTGCTGCGTTTAAAGACGAAACCCCACCAAAACCTTTGTAGTTGGTTTCGAATTTTTTCTTCTCTGCTCCTGTGGTTTTGTCTAAAGCAATTATAAAACCTTGGGCGGTGCCAAAATATGCCAGGTCGTTGTTTAAAATGGGGCGCGCCCTCAAATAACCCAACGGTCCGGTAGAAGGCATTTTGTAAGACCACAAAATCTTGCCATTATTTTTATCAAGGGTGTAAATACCAAAAAAACGATCATAGACATAAATTTTGTTATCAATAAACTCAGGGGATATGTCAAAGTAACTTTTAATTTCAAAAGTAAATTTATCCTTATGAGTTTTTAAATCAAAAGCATGCAAATGGCCACCGGCATCATCAGCGGCGTACGGATTTGTTACATAAAAAATAGTAGAGTCATCATTTTTCAAAAAGGAAAGCGTTCCTTCTTGATTTGCAACCTCAACGGCAATGTAAGCCATGGTTTTCGGATTAAGCGCTTCGTCGAGATTAGTTCTTGCAATAAAATATTCCGGTCTATTAGGTATCGCTCCATAATTCTTCGGTTGCGAATTATAGCCAACCATATAAACTTCTTTATCTATTATCAACATATTTTGCGGATCGTTAAGTGTCCCCGGGTACATATTGAGCGTTTGCTCATATTTTTCGGCGATTATTTTTAGTCTAGGGTCAGGTTTTTCGTCTTCAGTGTTTTTTGTAGGACAAAATTTCGAAGATAAATTTTGTTTTGTCTCCTTGTTTTTACTACCACCCGCAAGCTCTCTCATGTTTTTATTCTCGAAAACAAAATATGCCAAGGAAATAACAGTAACCAAAAACAGCGTGACTGCAATTTGCGCTAATGTAAATCCTTTTGGGTTTTTCATAAACTTATAATACCATTAAAATATTAAAAAAGAAGCTATTGATTAGAAAGCATAGCAAATGTCTCTATTTTACAAAGGTTTTTTGGCTGTTTGTAGTAGTGTGTGAGGGCTATTTTTTACCCTCCTTAATAAGCTCAGCTATGGTTTGCGGAACCTCCTCATAATGCGAAAACTCCATAGAATAACTCGCCCTCCCCTCCGTCATGCTCCGAAGTTTTGTCACATACCCGAACATTTCTGAAAGCGGGACTTTCGCATCCACCACGCGCGCGTTGCCGCGCTCCGACATCTGCTCAATTTTTCCGCGCTTGGAAGAAAGATCTCCGGTTACGTCTCCCAAAAATTGCTCTGGTGTCACAACCTCAACTTTCATAATCGGCTCCAAAAGCACAGCTTGGGCGCGCTTGGCGGCTTCCTGCAAAGCAATGGAACCCGCGATTTTAAAAGCCGCTTCCGACGAATCAACGTCGTGGTATGAGCCGTCATAGAGGGCGACTTTCATATCAACTAAAGGAAAACTAGCTATAACGCCTTTTTCAAGCGCCTCTTTTATTCCTTTTTCCACGGCCGGAATGAACTCCTGCGGGATAACTCCGCCTTTTATTTCATTAAGAAATTCAAATCCCTTACCACGTTCCTGCGGTTCAACCCGGAGCCAGACATGGCCGTATTGCCCGTGTCCGCCAGATTGTTTAATATATTTTCCTTCGGCTTCCGCCGTTTTTTTAATAGTTTCTTTGTAAGCGACCTGCGGCCGCCCGACATTCGCTCCGACTTTAAATTCGCGCTTCATCCTGTCCACGATAATTTCCAAATGGAGCTCGCCCATTCCGGAAATAATCGTCTCCATTGTTTCTTCGTCTCCCTTGATTCTGAAAGTCGGATCCTCTTCACTAAGCCTGTGCAACGCCAAGCCCATACGCTCCTGGTCGGCTTTTGTTTTAGGTTCAATCCGCAAAGAAACCACCGGCTCCGGGAAAATTATAGATTCAAGTTGAATTGGATTCCCGGGATCGCAAAGCGTATCTCCAGTTTTTGTATTTTTCAAGCCGACAATCGCGCCGATATCCCCGGCCTGCATTTCTTTAACCTCCTCGCGGCGGTTGGCGTGCATGCGCAAAATTCTTCCCACTCTTTCTTTATCTTCGGTGCGCATATTTAAAACATACGACCCAGCCGGCAAAGTGCCGGCATAAACTCTAAAATAAGTAAGCTGACCCACGTAAGGGTCTGTTTGAAGTTTGAAAGCCAAAGCGGTAAAAGGGGTCTCGTCTTTCGGCTCACGAAAAATTTCAGCTCCGGTTTCTGGATCGATTCCTTTGACCGGCGGGAGGTCTTGTGGGCTCGGGAGATAATCCACCACGCCGTCCAGCATCAACTGCACCGCTTTATTTTTCAAAGCCGACCCGCAAAATACCGGGACAAGTTTATATGATAAAGTCGCAGCGCGAAGATTCTTTCTAAGTTCGTCTAAAGAAATCTCTTTGCCATTCAAGTATTTTTCCGTAAGTGCGTCGTCCTGTTCGGCGATTCGCTCAATTAATTTATGTTTCCACTTTTCTGCCTCAACTGTTTTATTTTCTGGAATTTCACTTTCCACGATTTTTTCTCCGTGTTCGCCTTCAAATGTAATACATTTCATCCGCATAAGATCAATCGCGCCTGAAAAATCTCCCTCCAGACCAACTGGAATTGTGACAGCAACGGCGTTTGGAGTCAGGCGGTCCAAAATGGAATTGAAGCTTTTCTCAAAAGATGCGCCTAGCCGGTCCAGTTTGTTTATAAAACAAATTCTGGGTACATTGTATTTGTCCGCCTGCCGCCAAACGGTCTCGGACTGCGGCTCCACTCCAGCCACGCCGTCAAAGACAACCACGCCGCCGTCTAAAACGCGCAAAGACCTCTCCACCTCAACGGTGAAATCAACGTGCCCCGGTGTGTCTATGATGTTAATGCGATATTCGTTTTCTTTTCCGCGTTTTTCTGCGTTTTCATCCGCGTTATTCCACGCGCCGAGATAAGTCGGCGTCCAAAAACAAGTTGTGGCGGCAGCGGTAATGGTAATCCCGCGCTCTCTTTCCTGCTCCATCCAATCCATTACCGCCTCACCTTCGTGCACTTCGCCGATTTTATGCGAAACTCCTGTATAAAAAAGCACCCGCTCGGTTACGGTCGTTTTTCCAGCGTCTATGTGAGCGATAATCCCGATATCGCGCACTCTTTCCAATGGATATTCGCGTGCGGCGCCTTCGTTTTTTGTCGCGAGCAAAATCTCTTCAGCTAATTTTTTAGCCATTGGTTTGCCTTTTTTGGCGCGCGCTGCGCTGATAAGCCATCTGGAAGCCAGAGAAAAGCCTCTGTCTGGCTGGACTTCCCGAGGCACTTGATAAGTCGCTCCGCCGATACGCCTAGGACGGATTTCCACCATTGGTGTTACGTTTTTTATCGCACTCTCCAAAACCTCCACGGGGCTTTCCGTTTTTTTAACTTTCTTTATTTCTTCCAAAGCTCCCCAAATTATTTTTTGAGCGGTGGATTTTTTACCGGAAAACATCAAATGGTTGGTTAATTTGGAAATCAAAGACGAATCATAAATCGCGTCTAAAACTAATTCTCGTTTTTCTTTTTTCTTTCTCCTCATTGTTTTGGCCGCTTAGCCCCATACTTCGATCTTTGCTGTTTTCTACCCTCAACGCCAGTTGCATCCAAAACCCCGCGGACAATGTGATACTGCACCCCTGGAAGGTCTTTTACGCGGCCTCCGCGTATAACGACGACCGAGTGCTCCTGCAAAAAATGTTTTTCGCCTGGAATATAAGCGGTGACTTCCATGCCGTTAGTGAGGCGCACACGAGCTACCTTACGTAAAGCAGAGTTGGGTTTTTTTGGCGTCATTGTTTTTACGGCGAGACATACCCCGCGTTTGAAAGGCGAAGGATAAAATTTCGGCCGGTTTTGAAGCGCGTTAAAACTTTTGGCCAGAGCAACTGACTTGGCTTTATATTGAATCTTTTTCCGGCCTCTTTTTACCAATTGATTAATGGTTGGCATTGTAGGAGCTATGCTAACAAACAAATAACAAGAGGTCAAACCCCCAGACCAATGATGATGCGAAAAAGAAAATCAGCAATGGGAATTATGATGCCGGATAAAAGAAAAATAAATATCAAAAGCAAAATAATACCGTATCTTTCCATAAAATGCTCGACTTCATAAGCTCGCCCCGGAAGAAAAGCGAAGAGAACTTTTGAGCCGTCCAAGGGAGGAATCGGCACCAAATTAAAAATCGCGAGCACCAAATTTAAAAAAATTATGAAAGAAGCGATTTGAAAAAACGCCGACGGGAAAATAGTATAAGCGCCGCCAAACCTAATAAAAAAACCGAACGTAATCGCCAACAAAATATTGCTCATAGGTCCTGCCGCGCCCACCAAAGCGTCCGGCGAAATCCGCCCAAGCCAGCGCGGTCTTTTTAAATTATATGGATTATAAGGTACCGGTTTCGCCCAACCGAAAATAAATCCTCCCATTAAATAAGTAAACACCGGCAGTAAAATAGATCCGAAAAGATCCAAATGCTTTATGGGATTTAGCGTGAGCCGGCCTTCATCTTTGGCTGTAGAATCCCCCAAGGCGTAAGCCACCGCGCCATGGGAAACTTCGTGGATGATTACGGAAAGTATCAAAATTGCGATTTGAAAAATAAACTGCAGAACTTGATTCATAGATGCATTAATGATACCATAAAAACTTATGGCGAAAGCATGCCCAATTTGCAAAAAAGGATCCGTAATAATGGGAACACGCCGACTGCTCCGCGGGCATTATAACCCCACAAAAAGATCCAGAAAATATCCCAACCTCCAATGGGCTCGCTTGTCTTCGGGCGGAAGAGTAAAAATCTGCACAAGATGCTTAAAAGCCGGAAAGCATTTGAAATTGAAAGCTAAAGCAATAAAATAAAGGTCGCATTAATTGTTAATTAAAATTTAATCACATGGCAAATCGAAAAGCGGCGGATTGCCGATTGATGCCGAGCGAGAAAAATTGCTCTCTCTACATCTCCGGCACCGCAGAGGAAGTGTTGGACACTGCGGTAAAGCACGCAGTCTCCGACCACGGCCACCAAGACACTCCCGAGTTGAGGGAAGAAATTCGGAAAAGTCTCACAGACGTAAACGATTAAACAAACTCAAAAACCATCCGCGCTGATGGTTTTTGAGTTATTGGTCGGGCCACCCAGAATCGAACTGGGGCTGCACCCACCCCAAGGGTGCGGACTGCCACTATCCGATGGCCCGCCCGAGGCAATGCCTCGTTTTTTTATAGAACAAAACAGTCAGTGTTTTTGCGCTAAATCTTTTGCCGCAAAAACGAAACAAAGCATCCCAATTGTCATCAAAATATGATGAATGTCTATAGGCGGCACAGGAAAAGCAAGCAGTAAAGAAAGACGCAAAAAAACTACGCTGTCCGTAAACGCCAAGATCATTAAAACAATACCCCAAACAAATAAATTAAGCCCGCGGGTGGATTCTCCCCCTGTCTGCGTCTTGATCTGTATGATAATCCAAATTGAAAACAACCCTATTATCACTCCCGCTATATCAATCCAAAGCGTGATTAATGAAAACGACATGTTTGGTATTAAATTAAGTTTACCATCCAATTAAATAATCGCGCAAGCTCTATTGCTCTCTTTGACACTTTGGGCAAAAACAAGAAGAGTGGCCGGCTATTTTTTTTCTGATTATTTGTGTTTTGCAACGGAAACATTTTTCGTCTTCGCGGCCATAAGTATAGCGTTTTTTAAAATAGCCGCCGTGTCCGCCATCGGGATGAAACCAATCGCGCATAGTGGAACCGCCGAGTTTAATACTTCTTTTTAGAATAAACTTGAGCGAGACATATAACTTTTTAATATCCGCATCGCTTAAATTGTTTATATTTCTTTCCGGATGAATTTTTGCGTGCCAAAGAACTTCATCCGCAATAATGTTGCCAACCCCGGCCAGATTTTTTTGGTTGAGAAAAAATGGTTTTAGTTTTCCGGCCCTCCGCTCGCCTAAGATTCTTTTGAACTCACCAAAAGATATTTTTAATGCGTCCAGTCCCAATGTTTTAAAATACGGGTCGTCCAAAACTTTTTTCACTGGTCCGTACCAGATAACTCCGAATCTCCTGACATCATGAAAAGCCAAATCCTTGCCACCAGAAAGATGAAAAATACGTCGAGTGTGCTTATCCTTCCAGCCGCGTCGTACAATAAGTAGTTTCCCGCTCATCCGCTGGTGGAATCCCAAAATTTTACCGCCGGAGAGATAAATCAAAATCGCCTTACCCTTGCGCTCTATCCTCAAAATCTTTTTTCCGCCCAAATTCAAAATCCGTTTGCTTTTAATAAGCGGTTCAAGTTTTCTTTTTGTAATTTCTACTTCAGGAAGTTCGGGCATAATTTTTTGTGGTGCGCCCATGAGGGATTGAACCTCAGGCCTTTTGCGTGTCATGCAAACGCTCTACCACTGAGCTATGGGCGCAAAGAGGTTTTATGCCGGAGGGCAGAATCGAACTGCCGACGCCATGCTCTTCAGGCATGCGCTCTACCACTGAGCTACTCCGGCATGACAAATACATGCTAGCAAAAAATATTTTTTTATGCTAGATTAAAATTAAAATTTGGAAAGAAATTTTTTAAACAAAGAAACTGGCGGCTTGCGGACTTGGCTGGAAATTGATACTAAAAAAGCGGCGTGCAATTATCGTCTTTTCCGCTCTCTCTTGCGGCGTAAAACCGCGCTGATGGCAGTGGTAAAATCCAACGCCTACGGCCATGACTTATTTCAATTTTCAAAATTAATGGTCGGCCTCGGCGTCAATTGGCTTGGCGTGGATTCTATCGTAGAGGGCGAGGCGCTAAGAAAAACTGGCATTAAAATTCCTATTCTGGCGCTTGGTCACACTTTGCAGGAAAAATTCGCCGGAGCAGCAAAACATAAAGTCAGTCTAACAATCTCAACTCTCGTCGGCATCAAGGCGCTAAAAAAATACAATCTGAAATTTCATCTGAAAGTAGACACAGGCATGCATCGCCAAGGTTTTTTGCCCGAAGAAATGCCTCAAGCGTTGAAAATTTTAAAGCAAAATAAAATAGCGCCGGAAAATTTTGAGGGCATTTACACACATTTCGCCTCCGCAAAAAATCCGGCCTTCCCGACTGACACCCGGAAGCAGTTGGCGCTGTTTAATGGCGCAGTTGAACTGGTAAAACGCGCTGGTTTTACGCCGCTCACGCACGCTGCCGCAACCTCCAGTGCGATTTTATTCCCCGAAACTCACCTTGATCTGGTGCGGATTGGCATCGGCCTCTATGGTCTCTGGCCTTCGCGCGAAGTAGCAGCGAGCTTCGCCGAGAAATTAAATCTGCAACCGGCGCTGTCCTGGAAAACAGTTATCAGTGAAATCAAAAATTTGCCGTCCGGAAGCAGAATCGGCTACGATTTTACCGAAAAATTGGCGCTACAGGGCCGGATTGCGATTTGTCCGATTGGTTATTGGCACGGTTATCCCCGCGCGCTCTCCACGGTCGGCCACGTACTGGTGCGGGGGCAAAGAGCGAAAATATTGGGTCGCGTCTCAATGGATATGATTATTATTGATGTCTCTAAAATACCAAACGCCGCCATGAACGACGCCGCGGTGCTAATTGGCCAACCAGGCAAAGCTGAAATCACAGCGGATGAATTGGCAGATTTATCCGGCACCACGAATTACGAAATAGTCACAAGGCTCAATCCTCTCATTCGCCGAATTTATCGCTAGAATAAATATAAAAACGCCGAGAGGCCGCGGCGTTCAAGTTTTCTGTGGGTTGCTCGTAAATTTCGCTTTTAGACGAAGCTTTTCGCGACGTAAGAAGCGCCTCAGCTTTTTTTTCATTTTTTCTTCCACCTGCCTGACCCGTTCGCGCGTTATGCCAAAATGCTTCCCAATTTCTTCTAGAGTATAGTCATGGGCATATCCGATTCCGGAGCGCATCTTCAAAATAACTGCGTCGCGTAGCGGCTTCAGCCCATCCAACCCGCGATTCACCAACTCCCGCATCTGGCTTTCTTCCGCTAAAAATCCGGGCGCAGGCGCTGTTTCATCTACCACGAAATCGCCTACTTCGGAGACTTCATCATTTCCAGCTTTGGCATTCAGGCTGATTGGTTCTTTCACCGTAGCCAACATATCAACAACCGTTTCCATCGGCAATTGGAGCTTTTCGACAAGCTCTTCCATTGTCGGCTTACGGCCATTTTTTTGTGCTAAAACACCAAAGGCGCGATAAATTGCTTTAATCTTTTCAGCCTGGCCTACAGGAACCCTGATGACGCATCCCTGGTCAATTAAAGCTCGCGCAATCCACGCCCTGATCCACGGTCCGGCGTACGTGCTAAGTTTGTTGCCTCGCCTATAATCAAACTTGCTAATAGCCCTCATTAGCGCAAAATTGCCTTCTTGTATTAAATCCAGCAAACTCATCGAAGGCGTTCTCGGATAATGTTTGGCGATATTAACCACTAAGCGCAGGTTGGCCTTTATTATGCTGTCCCGAATTTTAGTGGCTAGAGCAAAATCGTTTTTCGCTTCTTCCAGCTTAATAAACGCGGCAACCTCTTCTTCTCTGCTTAGCAGAGGCGTCCGTCCGATTTCGCGCAAATAAACACCAATCGAACTTTTTCTTTTCGGCACATTGTTTTCTTCCATTTCTTCGCTTTCTCGTTCTTCCATTTTTGTGGCGCCTCCTTTCGCGTAATAATACAGAACGCTAAAAATAGCTTAGCCTTTTTGCCACGATTGGTCAATTCTGCTAATATATTGTTACGCAAATAAATATTTATTTTCTTGCGCGCTTAGCTCAGTGGTAGAGCGACCCGTTTACACCGGGTAGGTCCGGGGTTCGATCCCTCGAGCGCGCACCTCAAAATTTTCTTTGGCGTGAGCCAAAGAAAGCCATTGGTTTTTGGGGATACCGCGCGCTTCGCGCGATTTTAGTGTGAGGTTGGAGCCGAAGATTTTTTGGAGGGAGATTTTTTTGGAGGGGAGGTCGTCATTTTTTTGTATTTCTTCAAGTAATGAAGCGTCGTTTATCCACTCTCGCATAGGTTGGAGCCAAGCGGTAGCGTTCCGTTCAAGACGGGCTATCTGTTCTTCCGCCGTCTTTCGGTCGGACATAAGAGCACGCTTCCTCGTTAGGTAAGCGTCGCGATCTATGTCCTGTTCAACATAGAGGTCGGTAAGACGGCTAACCCCGCCGTCTATATCGGCCACCTTTGCCCGCAGTTCTTGGACGGACGACGCCGCCACGCTTTGGGCTTCCTTCTCGTCTTTATCGGCCATGCGTCCTAACTCATGCGCCCACTCCGGCGGAAGTGTGTAGCGTAAAAGAATATCGGACAGTTGCGCGGCCAATGTTTCTTCTCGTATGTATGGCTCTGAACATTTACCGCGTTTACCCGTGCAATGGTAGTAAACATAGCGGTGGATATTTCCGTTCTTTTGATATTTTGTCAGCACTTCGGCAGTAATAAAGCATCCGCAATTTCCACAATGGAGCAAGCCGCAAAGGGCTTGCGGGTCTTTTTTAGCCTTCTGCCCTCGTCCGCGAATTTCTAAGACTTCCTGCACTTTATCAAAAAGAGATTTAGAAACAATCGGCGTATGATTGCCTTTCCATATATCACCGCCATAGCTGAAATGCCCGTAGTAAAATGGGTCGGTGAGTATCCGTTTAACATGGTCGTCTGATATTTTTCTGCCACCCTCTCCGCCCTTGCGTCGTTGAGTTTTAATTCCTTTGTCGTAAATAAAATATGCGATGTCTGTGAGGCGTGATTTGCCTTCGGCGTAGAGTTCAAAAGCAGATTTGATTATAGGTGCTCTACGCCTGTCTATCATAACCGTCTTAGTGCGTGGATTATTCAGATACCCGACAGGGGCAGGGCCGGGAAAATCTCCCCGCCTTGCCTTCTCCCATAGTCCGCGTTTGGTGTTTGCGCTTAAATCTCGTATATATTGGTTGGCCATTCCCAACTCAACGGACATCATAAGAACATTATCGGTAGGCAGAAAACTGCGGTCGTGTGTTTGTATATGCTGAATCACGCCTTGTTGTAAAAGCCAGCTAATTTGTCCGCCGTCTACTGGATTACGGGCTAGACGGTCAATCTTCCAACAGATAACTCCCTGTGCTTCGCCAAGCTGTATGCGCCGGATCATTTCGTTAAAAATTATACGGCCGGGCATCTTTGCCGACTTTGATTCTCTAAACTCTTCAATAATATTTAGCCCTTCTTGCTTAGCAAGTGAACGCAATACCAAGATTTGGTCGTCAATAGATCGGACTTGCTTGTCCTCGACATCGGTAGATTTGCGGGCGTAGAGAAAGTAGGTAGTCATAACTTTTATTTAGGTTGCTAAAACGCTGATTATTTTATATACTAAACCCAAGTTAAGTATAGCATAGTAAAACTTTACTACAATGTCAAAAGAATTATCAACCATCGCAAAAAATATAAAGAGATACCGCAACAAACTCGGTATTTCTCAAGACAAGTTATCAAAGCTTGCTGGTGTTACTTTGCATACACTCACAAAAATTGAATCCGGCGCAACGCCCGACCCGCGTATTGAAACAGTAAGCAGGATAGCCAAAGGTTTAGGCGTTGGCGTTGATGATTTAATACAGAAATAGTTATGAAAAGAAAATCTTCAAATAAAGACCTACGCAAAGCAAACTCCGCTAAAAAGGATGAGTTTTATACCCAGCTCGTTGATATAGAAAACGAGATGAAATACTATAAAAAAGCATTTCGTGATAAAGTAGTTTATTGTAATTGCGATGATCCGTATGAGAGTAATTTTTTCAAATACTTTGCATCTAATTTCAACGCTCTCGGGCTGAAGAAGCTCATCACTACAAGCTACAGCGGTTCACCGATTGTTGGAGGGCAATTACCATTATTTGAAGTGGCTGGATCAAAAGGCAAACAACCTTTCAAAATTGAAATTACAGAAGTGCCGGATATCGACAAGGATGGAGCGATAAATCTTGATGATGTTAAGTATTTGCTCAAACACGACAAGAACACCGCAACCCCTCTGCGTGGTAGTGGTGACTTTCGGAGCGACGAATGCATCGAATTACTCAAGCAATCCGATATAGTCATAACCAACCCCCCATTTTCTTTATTCCGCGAATATGTTGCTCAACTTGTAAAGCACAAGAAAAAGTTCTTAATTATGGGTAATCAAAATGCGATTACTTATAAAGAAATCTTTAAATTGATTAAAGAAAATAAAATGTGGCTCGGACAAAGTTTAAATGGTAAAAATATTTTATTCCAAATTCCAGATCACTATGAAAGCTATTACAAAATTATTGATGGTAAAAAGTATGCTTTCCCAAAAAGCGTAGTTTGGTTTACCAACCTTGATGTACCGAAACGAAGTGAAGAGTTGGTTTTGTACAAAAAATATACTAAGAAAGAGTATTCTAACTTTGATAACTACAATGCGATAAATGTAGATAGGACAGAACAAATCCCTATGGATTATAATGGTGTGATGGGAGTACCTATAACTTTTTTACATAAATACAATCCCAGGCAGTTTGAAATTATTGATGGATTAAATCGATACACCGTACTAGATGTTGCTGGTCTGAATGACAATGCAGTGGAAAATCAACGTATTTTAGAGTTTTGATTAAGAATAAAAAAGTAAAAAAATAATATGAAAGGAATTATTTACATAATGACAACGGCCGTTTCCGGTTTAATAAAAATAGGACAAACCGGTACGAATAATTATCAAGAGCGAATGCGAAACCTTGAGGCAAATGGCTACTATAATGTCGCTGGATTGAAAAGATTTTTTGCGATTGAACTTGAAGATTACGCCGAAAAAGAAGCGTTGTTGCACGACATTTTTAACAAACACAAAGTTGGCGAAAGTGAATTATTCGCGCTCGATCAAGAATTGATACGCCAGCTCCTACTCTCATTTAAGGGTAAGGTTATTTATCCTGAAAATATTGACCAAGAGAAAGAGTTTGATGAAGTATCAAATGTAAGAAAACAGAGCAGGTTATTCAGTTTTTATAAAAAAGGATTAAAAAATGGTGATGAGATTGTTTTTAAAGATGATGAAACAATAACGGCAAAAATTGTCGGCGAACGGGAAGTGGAATACGGCGGCCAGATTTGGAAGTTGTCGCCACTCGCATACAATCTTTATGAGAAACGTGGAGAGTTGAATACTAGCGGAGCTTATGCTGGTGCTGATTATTTTAAATATAAAGGTAAGAAACTGCGAGACTTGCCTGATGTTGTTAGTTAAGTAAAAAAATATGAAAATTGATTTACATAAAATTAAAATTGGAAAAGTAATTGTCGGCTATAAAGACAGTGCCGAAGAAGGTGTTATGGCTTATAGCGGTAAGCTAGATATTCGCCCAAAATATCAGCGCGAATTTGTGTATAAGGAGAAGCAACGAAATGCCGTGATCGAAACTATCAAAAACAGCTTTCCGTTGAATGTTATGTATTGGATGATTAGAGATGATGGCGGCTACGAAGTGCTGGACGGCCAACAGCGCACTATCAGTATTGGTCAGTATGTGAACGGCGATTTTTCGTTGAACGACCGCTTTTTTCATAATCTAACTAAAGAGGAGCAGGATAAAATTTTAGATTATGAACTAATGATTTATTTCTGCGAAGGCACGGACAAAGAGAGGCTGGACTGGTTTAGGATTATCAACATCGCGGGGGAAAAATTGACCGATCAAGAAATCCGCAACGCAGTTTATACTGGCCCATGGCTTTCGGATGCAAAAATAAAATTCAGCAAATCAAACTGTGCGGCGTATCTGTTAGCGAATGACGGCGGGAACAGCGTGCAGTGGGGTGAGTTGTATAACGAATTCAAAGACAAGAAACATGACTCTAAAAAACTAGAAGCCGAGATCAAAGAGCTGATGCAAGACGAGGATGTTACCAAAAAGTCCGGTATTTATCCGTATGTTTTGACCGAGCAAGAAAGACACCTTTCAATTCGTGCTTTTACCGACAGAATGAAGCGCGAGGCGTATGAAAGACAGGATGGCATTTGTCCATTTTGTAAAAAGCAGAAAAAAGATAAAAAACAATGGGATATTTCCGAAATGGAAGCCGATCACATTACTCCTTGGCATGAGGGCGGAAAAACGATTGCAGAGAATTGCCAGATGTTGTGTAAAGAAGACAACCGAACCAAATCTGGAAAGTAATTGCATGGGTCCTATTCTTCAGGGGAGTTTCGCTGACAACGCAATCGGCGAAAATAATTTACTCATAACGCGCGCACGGGTAGGGCGGGGCAAGCGTTATGTCTTTTGTTCCCGACTTCCCCTCCAAAAAAATCTTTTCTCCTAAAAATCTTCGGCTCCAACCTCACACTAAAATCGCGCGAAGCGCGCGGTATCCCCAAAAACCAATGGCTTTCTTTGGCTCACGCCAAAGAAAATTTTGA